>Ga0302278_10002050_pt1 | contig 23786 bp, 14 predicted proteins | sample III_Bog_N3_2_FD_194543 | JGI IMG/M metagenome (GOLD analysis project Ga0302278, IMG submission 194543) | Peat permafrost microbial communities from Stordalen Mire near Abisko, Sweden - III_Bog_N3_2 | ecosystem: Environmental > Terrestrial > Soil > Wetlands > Peat | place: Sweden: Abisko...
CGGACGACGCCTGTTGTCTATATTCTCTTTGATTGGGCCCGTCTCTGGATCCGTGGCGAACGACCGGCGACTCTCGACCATGGAACCGCTGAGGCGTCCTAGCCATGAGCCTTTATGGAGTGTTGATTATGAAGAAGTCGACTATGCAATCGCGAAGACCGTTTGCGGCGTTGTTTGCCATGCCTGTCGCTGCGTTCTGTGCGCTGCTCGCCGGGTGCAACATGGGACCAAAGTATCTCCCGCCCACGATGACAGCGCCTCCGGCCTTCAAGGAATCCCCCGCGCAATACAATGAAACCGGTGGATGGACCGTTGCGCAGCCCCAGGATGCGGCTCTTCGCGGCAAGTGGTGGGAGATCTACAACGAGCCCGATCTGAATTCGCTCGAAGACGAGCTCAATATCGACAACCAGAATATTCGCCAGGCTTTCGAGAACTTTATGGAAGCGCGAGCCATGGTGCGCGAGGCGCGGTCTCAGTATTTTCCCACGGTAAGTATCGGTGGATCTTATACCCGATCGCAAACATCTTCCAATGTAGGGTCGGCTACGAGCAGTGGCACATCAGGCGGCAAACAGACGCAGGTGTTTTCCATTCCGGCCGGTGTGTCGTGGGAACCAGACCTCTGGGACAAGGTCCGCAACACCGTGCGCGCCAGTCAATACAGTGCCCAACTGAGCGCGGCCGACCTCGAGAATGAACGGCTGACGGAGCAGGCCAGCCTCGCCGAGTATTTCTTTGAGATTCGCGGCCAGGATGCGCTGCAAAACATACTCAATGACACAGTCGAAGCCGACAAGAAAGCACTCGACGCTGTGACATCTGCCTATGATACTGGCGTCGGCGATGAAATCTCGGTCGTCGAAGCGCAGACAACATTCGAGAGTGCGCAGTCTGCGGCAATCAATCTTGGAATTGCTCGATCGCAATATGAGCATGCGATCGCCACACTCATCGGCAAGCCGGCTTCGACGTTCTCCATCCCTGTGGAACCACGGACGAGCGCGCCTCCACCAATACCGATTGGCTTGCCCTCGCAACTGCTGGAACGGCGCCCGGATGTCGCTGCCGCTGAGCGAAACATGGCCGCCGCGAATGCGCAGATTGGGGTCGCTCGTGCCGCCTTCTATCCAACTCTGACGCTCTCCGCTACCGGAGGCGTGCAGAGTTCAGCCCTCAAGAACCTCCTCGACTGGCCCAGCCGCTTCTGGTCCGTTGGCCCTTCGATCTCCGAGACCGTTTATGATGGGGGACTGCGCCGCGCAACCGTAAATCAATACATCGCAACGTACAATGCAAATGTCGCTGCGTATCGCCAGTCGGTTCTGGTTGCATTCGAGCAGGTGGAAGACTCGCTCGCGGCGGTTCGCATTCTGTCGCAACAGATCCTGCGTCAGCAAGAAGCCGTCAACTCATCCCAAACGTTTCTGCGACTCGAGTCGACGCGCTATGAATCCGGCATCGACCCGTACATCGACGTGGTCACCGCGCAAACCACCTTGCTTTCCAATCGGCAAATGCTGACGAATCTGCAGGTGCAGGAGATGACGGCATCGATTCAACTGATTGAAGCTCTGGGTGGAGGATGGGACAGGTCTCAGTTGCCTACGCCAGTTCAGATCACTCAGCTGCCAACGAAATCGGAGACCGCGATTCAGCATTAGATCGCGAAAGCAATTCTCCGTGGATATGACCCTGCTTGAAGCGTCAGATCAACGGCACTGGATATCTTCACCTCCACTGCAAAGCTCCGGAGAACAAGCATTTGAATAGCGCTTCGACGGTCCCTTGCCAAGTCCGGAATTCATCCGGTATGGGGGCATATAAGCAGTGTTCACAATTGAGCAGACCGTGTCCGCCGGGCAATGTCAACTTGAACTCGGCTCAGATAGCGCGGTTTGTGGTAAGCACGGCTCGCTTCGAGGAGACTGGAAACGGGACAGAGGATCGCAGACTATCTGTACAAGACGAGCAATTAAGACGATGCACGGAGGGAAGAGATGCGGATCGCAGAGAGCAATGCGCTGGCGCTGATGCGCTGGCACGATTTTCGGTTCTTTCAGGATTTCGGCAGCCGCGACTTCGCATGGTTGCTGATCGGCGTATTGCTGGCCGTGGTTGCGATCACGATCATCTCGCGACGCAGGCGGCGATGGTTTTAGAAACACCCGCATAGACATAACTTATGAGTACCGAAGGCCTGAAACGTGGCGATCGGGATGGCGGCGGATTGCCCTATCCCTATTGCCGCTTTGCTTTTGCCTGTATGTCCAATTGGGCTCATAGATGCAAATAAACTGCTGTTTCTATTTCCCAACAGGTCGTGAGCGATTCTGCACAGCCAAACTCTTAGGCAACTTATTAAGTTGAAGGCATCGCGTGCTTCGCATTCTTGCCCCATCCGGAGAATGACGAGTGCTGGACTCTGTGATCCCAAAGTCGGACGAAAGGTTACAAATGCGCAAATTCAGGTTTGGTACAACGTATTGGCTGGCGGCTATTTTGGCCCTTCTTGTCGCCGGATGCGGTCAGGAAGTTGTTACTATTCCCTCCGTGGTTTCTACAACCCCTGCCAATGGCGCTACCAATGTCGTCATCAACACGACGATCAGCGCGACTTTCAGCATGGCGATGAGTCCAGGCACGATCAGTTCATCCTCCTTTACGGTCACGGGGCCCGGCGGAGCAGCGGTAGCGGGAGCCGTTGCCTACACGGGCTCCGTTGCGACGTTTACGCCAACTGCCCCTCTCGCATACAGCTCCATCTATACAGCCACCATCACCAATGGGGCGACAAACCTGGGTGGCACGCACCTGCTTAACAATTCTGTGTGGACGTTCACGACGATTACGCCGCCGCCCGCGGTGATAGCAGTGGTCCCAGCGAATGGAGCTACCAGTGTGCCCATCGGCCAGGTTCTCAGCGCTACCTTCAACGAGGGAATGAGCGCGGCTACGATCAATGGATCGACCTTTACGGTGACTGGGCCAGGCGGAGCCGTAGCCGGCGCCGCCTCATACAATGGCGTGATTGCGGTGTTTGTGCCAACTGCCGCTCTAGCATACAACACGCTCTACACCGCCGCCATCACCACCGGGGCAACCAGCGTTGCAGGCACTCCGCTGCCCGCCAACTACGTGTGGACCTTCACAACGATCACGCCGCCGCCCCTGGTGGTATCTACGGTTCCTGTGAATGGAGCCACAGGCGTGCCGATCAATCAGGTGCTGAGCGCGACCTTCAACGAAGCGATGAACTGCGCGACTCTCACATCGACTACCTTTACAGTCACAGGCCCCGGCGCAACAACAGTCGCAGGCACAGCCGGTTGCGCTGGCGCTCTCGCGACATTCACGCCATCCAACAGCCTTGCAGCTAACACCATCTACACAGCCATCGTAAACACGGGAGCCAAGAGTCTGGCGGGCACTCCAATGGCCGCCAATTACGTATGGACCTTCAGAACAGGTCCGGCCCCTGCAGCGCCAACGGTCATTTCCACAGTGCCAGTAAATGGAGCGACGGGAGTGCCGACAAACCAGGCCCTCACCGCGACCTTCAGTGAGGCGATGAATCCCTCCACGATTAGCTCGGCGACCTTTACGCTGACAGCGCCGGGCGCGGTTGCCGTAACGGGAGCCGTCACCTATATCGCGGCCGGCTCGGTTGCAACGTTCACGCCGACCGCGGCTTTAGCCGCGAGCACCGTCTATACGGCCACGATCACTACCGGGGCCATGGATCTCGGTGGCACTGCGCTGGCCCAGAATTACGTGTGGACCTTCACCACCTCTGCCGCAGCTAATACCACTCCGCCAACCGTCATTTCGACGATCCCTCTCAACGGCGCTACCGGAGTACCTCTCAATCAAATCGTGAACGCCACATTCAGCAAGGCGATGAATCCCGCCACCATCAATTCGGCGACCTTTACGCTTACAGGGCCGGGCGCCACTGTCGTTTCGGGCCTTCTTGCTTATGCGTCAATTAGCAATACGCTGACGTTCACGCCGACATCGAATCTTGCCGTTAGTACGCTGTATACGGCCACGATCACCACCGGAGCTAAGGATCTGGCGGGCAATGCGCTGGCCAGTAACTACGTGTGGACCTTTACAACCGGCACAAGCATTGGAACGATTGCGCCGGAGCTTGTTTCAACAGTCCCTGCCAACACAGCCACAAACGTGCCCCTCAATCAGGCAATCAGCGCTACCTTTACCGAAGCAATGAATCCGCTGACCATCACAACCGCGACATTCCAGGTAACGGGACCGGGCGGAACAGCAATCGCTGGAACTGTCTCCTACGATGCAATCAACTTCATCGCCACTTTCACGCCCACTGCTCTGCTCACTGCCAGCAGCAACTACATTGCAACCATTACTTCGGGAGCGACGGACTTGACAGCCAATCCGCTCGGAACCACCGGCGCGCCGAATCCCTGGCACTTTACGACGGGCTCGACTGTAGTGACACCGCCTATCGTCCTTGGACCAGCCATAGCGCTGTTTGGCGGCTTCGGCGGCAATGCCGGCATCACCAACCAGGGACTCAATACCGTGGTGAATGGAAGTATCGGGACTACGGCAGCTTCGACTCTGATCACCGGATTCTACGATAAGAGCATTGCGGCTGTTGCCGGCGTATATCCCTGCTCGTATACCATCACGCCACTCAACGTAGGGTTGGTGAATGGATCGATCGACACCGCTCCGCCACCTCCAACCGTTGGTTGCCCCAGTGAAGGAACTGCGGTAACCATGGCCGCCGCTACGGAAGCCTTGCTGGAGGCTCAAACCGCTTACACCACTCTTAAGAACCTGCCACCAGGCACCGTTCTGCCAACCAACGAGTTGGGCAATCTAACTCTGGCCCCCGGCACCTACACATCGGCCAGCTTCTATGACATCACGGCCGGGCCTCTGACTCTCGACGCACAAGGGAATCCCAATGCGGTCTGGATCTTCCAGATGGGAACCTATCTCACGGTAGGCTCGCCGTCAGCATCGGAGAGCATCGTTCTGACCGGTGGCGCCCAGGCCAAGAACGTCTTCTGGCAGGTGGGCAGCGCCGCGACGATCAATTACGGGGGAGGCGGGACCATGGTGGGAACCATCATCTCTCAAGCCGGCCTCACGATTTCAAGTCCGGGACAGTCCACAACGTCGACGGTGACGACCTTAGATGGCAGGGCGCTGGCTTTGGCGGCGTCGGTCACGATGGTGAATACCGTAATCAATGTACCTGCTCCATAAATCTTCATCTGAGACCGTCTTCCAAGGCGGTCTCAGATGGATTCGTGCAATGCGGTATTCGGTATGTTTGGTTCGCGTTCAGTTAACCCGCCGCTGTGATGTTTTGAAATCCAGACGCGCAGCGCAGGAGACGAAAATGAAATTGAGTGTAAAGATAGTAGCCGCCGCGGCAATTGCCGCTCTTTTGTTTCCTGCGTTCAACCTCCGTGCGGAGACTGGTGCAACGCCGACTGCCGGCGCCGACCCATCTGCGGCGCAGCCGCCCAACCCGATGCCGGCGGCCTCGGCGCCAACAGCCATGCCCTATGCAGGAAGAACGAACATAGGTACTCCCAAGGTTGAACTGTTCCTGGGGTACTCATATCTGCAAGCCCTGCCCAAGCTGGCTGACGGAAACCGCCTGGTGTGGCTCAATGGCGGCAGCACTTCCATCGCCTTCAATTTCAACCGTTACCTGGGGTTGGTCGGCGACTTTGGCGGCTTCGCCGACACGCAGCTCCGGCTCAATGGCGCTGCGAATCCAGGCGTTGTGCAGGATTCAAGCGGCAGCGCCTACACCTATCTCTTTGGTCCACGCCTCTCCTATCGCGGGCATGAGAGAGTTACTCCGTTTGCCCAGGCTCTTTTTGGCGGTATCCATGCCGGCGAAGTGACGCTATCCTCTGGCTGCACCGGCGCTGGGTGTATTCCTCTGCCGACCGAGAACAAATTTGCCATGACCGCTGGCGGCGGCCTCGACGTGAATATGAGCCATCATCTCGCCCTCCGCTTGATTCAAGCCGAGTATCTGATGACCCGGTTCGAAAATCTCAATACTGGAATGCCCGCAACCCAGAACGACATGCGGCTTTCATCCGGACTCGTATTCCGCTTTGGTGGAGATTTTGAGCCCCCACCGCCGGTGACCCTGGAATGCTCAGCCAGGCCGGCTTCAGTCTTCCCCGGCGACCCGGTTACGATCACCGCGACGGCCGGCAGCCTGAATCCCAAACTGAATGCGATCTACAGCCTGAATGGTCCCGGCGTAGCCGTAACCGAAGCCACAGCCACCGTAGCTACCCTAACGCTTGCGCCCGGTTCGTATACGGTGAATTGCGGCGTCAAGGAAGGCAGACCCGGCAAGGAAGGCTTGAAGCCGTGGGAGTCTGCCACGGCAACGGCGACCTTCGCAGTGAAGCAATTTGAACCCCCGACCGTCAGTTGCGTGGCCAGCCCTAGCGACATCAAGCCAGGCGAGACCAGCACAGTGTCCGCCAGCGGCATGAGCCCGCAGAATCGCCCGTTGACTTATAGCTACTCGTCAACCGCCGGATCTATCAGCGGCAGCGGCGCTACCGCAGCCTTCTCCTCGGCCGGTGCTCCGAGCGGCGCCGTGGGCATTACCTGCAACGTGACCGATGACAAGAACCAGACCGCAACCGCGAACGCCAGCGTGACCATTGCCACCCCGCCTCCTCCGCCGATCCCGGCCGAGCAAGTGCGGCTCGAGGCTCGCCTGGCGTTGCACAGTGTCTTCTTTCCCACCGCTCAGCCCAGAGCCGAGCATCCCGAAGGCGGCCTCGTAGACAGCCAGAAAGTGACGCTGACCACCCTCGCCACGGACTTCAAGAGTTACCTGACGTTCAAACCGGATGCCCACCTGACCCTGAGCGGACATGCGGATGTGCGCGGATCGGTTGAGTACAACCAGGCGCTTTCCGAACGCCGCGTTGCTCGCACCAAACAGTTCCTGGTTGAACAGGGCGTTTCCGAAGCCGCCATCGATACCCGTAGCCTCGGCAAAGATCAAGAGCTGACAGCCGACCAGGTGAAAGATCTGGTGGCACAGAATCCTGACCTGAGCGATGCTGAGCGGGCGAAGGTTCTTCGCGATCTGACTGTCATTGTTCTGGCTCAGAACCGCCGCGTAGACGTCACCCTGAGCACCACAGGCCAGCAGTCTGTGCGCCTTTATCCGTTCAACGCAGCCGATTCCATGACGCTCCTCGACAAGAAGGCCCCAGCGCCCCACAAGAAGGCCACAACAAAGAAGTAGAACTCTGATCGCCGGAGCAGGCAGCCTGGCCTGCTCCGGCGACAATACCAAGCATTGACCTTCGTGCTTGCCGGCCGCCCATCTTTCCAAAGAGGGTCCCATGAACGCGCTCTTGATCTATCCGGAATTCCCCGACACCTATTGGAGCTTCAAACATGCGCTCAAGTTTCTAGGTAAGCGGGCTGCACAACCTCCGCTGGGACTGATGACGGTGGCTGCGATGCTGCCGGGAAATTGGAAAAAGCGGCTGGTGGACACCAACGTGGAGCGGCTGCGAGACCGCGATCTGGACTGGGCCGACGTGGCGCTGGTGAGCGGCATGCATATTCAGCGCGACTCGCTGGCGCCCATTATCGAACGTTGCCGTGCACGCGGGTTGCGAACTGTTGTGGGCGGGCCTATTGCCAGCAGCCTTTCAGCTCAAGATCTGAAGGCCGACCACGTGGTAATCGGCGAAGCCGAGAGCCTAATTGATGGTCTGGCGATGGATTTGGAGCAGGGAACTGCCAAGCCCCTCTATCAGGCTATGGAAAGGCCGGAGATGGCGACTAGCCCACTGCCCGACCTGAGCCTGATCAAGATGCACCGTTACTCGACCATGGCTGTGCAATACTCGCGTGGCTGTCCCTTCAACTGCGAGTTCTGCGACATCATCGAGATATATGGCCGGCGCCCTCGCACCAAATCTGTGGCGCAGGTGCTGGCCGAACTTGATCAACTCCATGCGGCGGGCTGGCGCGAAACGGTCTTTATTGTTGACGATAACTTTATCGGGAACAAGGCACGCGCCAAGGAGTTATGCAAGGCCTTGGCCGAATGGCGCAGCCAATACAAAACCAGCTTCGACTTCAATACCGAAGCTTCACTCAATCTGGCGGACGATCCAGAGCTGATGCAACTCATGAAGGATGCCGGCTTCGTGTCGGTCTTTCTGGGTATTGAGACGCCGGATGAATCGGGTCTCATCGCCAGCAACAAGCTCCAGAACACGCGCCGCAGCCTGCTGGACAGCGTGGCTACGATCCAGAGTTATGGAATGCAGGTGATGGGCGGCTTCATTCTGGGCTTCGACACCGATCGCGAAGACATCTTCGACCGCATGGTCGAGTTCATTCAGAAGAGCGGCATTCCCGTTGCCATGGTAGGCCTGTTGCAAGCCATGCCAGGAACCCAGCTCTTCCGGCGATTGGGTAACGAGGGCCGGATTCTGGACGCGGGCCGTGGCGATAACACGTGCGACAATCTTAACTTTCTTCCGAAGATGGACGCGGCGCGGCTGGTGGAGGGTTATCGATCGGTGCTGAAGAGGATATACTCCTGCGAAGCCTACTACGAGCGCGTCAAGCTCTACCTGAGCCGCACTCAGCCGCGCACCAGCGGGCGAAGAACCCGGCAACGCTGGCTTACTGCGGGCAATGCGCGTGCCTTCGTCACGTCGATCGTCCGTCAGGGAGTCTTCGGCCGTCAGCGCTGGAGTTACTGGAAGTTTTTGTTGACAGTGGCCACGCGATATCGCCATTGCATCGGCGCGGCCATGACGCTAGCGGTAATGGGTTATCACTTCCAGGTGATGACGCGGAGATTGTCAGGGCCTGCGGATTCGCCGTCTAACATGCGTGGGATGGAGAGATGCTTGCCCTCTGAATCAGGCGGACAGACCAAATAGACCGTGAACCCAAACTGTAAAGGGGACGTTCGGACGGAAGTTGGCCCACACACTGATCCTGCTATCCAACTGTCCTTCCCAAAAGAGGTAACTCTTTGCCCCATCTATCGCCGCTTCATTATCGCGATGAGCGGGCCGCGAAGTCTTGCTGTCCACTCCGACTTGATCTCAACAACTCCCCAAATTCCAGTTGCGTAGTCGTTGAAGCTGCTCCACTGGTATTGCCCAGGCGATGCGACAAGTCCACACTTGACCGGCCTCTACCCCGACGCTCAAAGCTTGTGCACCTGGGAACTCGCCTTTCTCTGGCCCCGCGGAACAGGAAGCAGATTGGGGAAACCTGATTCAGGCGGTCGAGGGTTGACCCATCGCAGGTCTGAAAATCCAGACCTGAGGCACCCGGAAACGAACGGGTGTGTCCGCTCCCGGTATAGAATTCTTGTGCGATCGCGAGTGCGGCTAGGAGTCAGTTGCCCCTCGCGGAACCACACGGGAGATTCCGCATGAAGACTGGAACAGGCTTTGCAGGGACATGTACCGGCCTGCGCGTTGGCGCTGCCGCGGCGCTTTTCTTACTGGCAATCGACGTAACTGGCCCCCAGCAGGCAGTTGCGCAATCGCCGCTGCAAGTAGCGGGGATCGTCAAGACCCTCGACAGCAACTCCCAGACTGTGGTGGGGCGGCTGACCGAATTGAATCGGCTGCCGGCGGAGGACTGGCGCTTTCATGCCGGCGACCTGGCACATGGAGAAGCCGCCGAACTCGACGATTCTCAGTGGCAGGCGGTAAAGGCAGGAGCGATTGCGCCGCAAGATGCGGTTTGGTTCCGGCGATCGATTGAAGTGCCGCAAACCCTGCATGGTTACGACCTGACCAACGCGAGGGTATGGTTTCAGCTCACGGCTACCGCCAATGGCCCCATGCCAGAGATTGTCTATTTCAATGGCAGGCGCGTGGCTCTGGGGGACGACCTGGAGCCGATCATTCTGTTTGACAGGGCCAAGCCCGGCGATAAGGTGCTGGTGGCCGTCAAACTGTTGCACACTGTCGATATGAAGAGGTTTCGTGGCGCTGAATTGAAGATCGACTTTGCCGACGACCGCCCCAATCCGGAGGATCTGCGGTTGGAGATTCTCACAGCAGGGGCGCTGATTCCGAGTCTCTCAAAGAATGTCGCTGCGGATACGGCAACCCTGGAGACTGCCATCGGCGCGGTCGATCTGGCGGCGCTCGACGCCAGGGATCAGGCGAAGTTCGATGACTCGCTGAAGCAGGCGCAGTCGGCCATGGAAGCTCTCAAGCCGCTGGTGCGGCAGGCGACCATGCACCTGACCGGTAACTCGCACATCGATGCCGCGTGGCTGTGGCCGTGGACAGAGTCGGTGGATGTAGTCAAGCGCACCTTCGGCACCGCTCTGCAGCTGATGAACGAGTACCCGGATTACACCTTCACCCAGTCGGCTGCGCAATACAACGCCTGGATCGCGGAGAAGTATCCGCAGATGAACGCGGAGATCAAGCAGCGCATCAAGGAAGGGCGCTGGGAGATTGTCGGCGGCATGTGGGTGGAGCCGGACCTGAATATGCCCGACGGCGAAGCGCAGGTGCGCTCCATCCTGGTGGGCAAGCGCTGGTTCCAGAAAGAATATGGCGTCGATGTCAGGATCGGCTGGAATCCGGATTCGTTTGGATATACCTGGCAGTTACCGCAGATTTACAAAAGGTCGGGAATCGATTACTTTGTGACGCAGAAGACAACTTGGAACGACACCAATCAGTTTCCCTTCAAGCTCTTCTGGTGGGAGTCGCCGGATGGCAGCAAGGTTTTGACTTACTTTCCCCACGATTACGCGAATAACAATCTCAACCCGGTGCGTCTTGCCATCGACTTGAGTTTGGCGCGCAGTCATATCTCGGGACTTACCGAGATGCTTGACTTATATGGAATCGGCGACCATGGCGGCGGGCCGACGCGCGCGATTCTCGATGAGGGCGTCCATTGGATGCAGCCGGACAAGATCGCTCCCAAAATGCAGTTCGGCACGGCGCAGAGTTACTTCACCGGCGTCGAGAGCAAGTTAGTCACGGACTCCAGAGTGTGGGATTACGACTCGATTGCCAAGGGATATGTTGCTCCGATATCTCCAGAGGATGGAAAGGTCGCGATTCCGACTTGGAAGAGCGAATTGTACTTTGAATATCATCGCGGCGTGATGACCACGCAGGCCAACCACAAGCGCAACATGCGCGACAGCGAAGAGCAGGCTTTGAACGCCGAGAAGTTCGCGTCGCTGGCCTGGCTGGATGGCTATAACTACCCTGCGGATCGACTCACCGAGGCATGGAAGAAGATTACCTTCAATGACTTCCATGACCTGGCCGCGGGCTCCGGCATCGGCATCATCTACAAAGAGGCTCAGCAGGACTACGACCAGGTGCGCTGGGCGACCAGCGAGATCTCGCAGCAGGCGCTCAAGATGCTTTCCGCCCGCATCAATACGCAAGTAACAAGCGGTATGCCGGTGCTGATTCTCAATCCGCTGGCCTGGGAGCGCTCCGGCCCGGTCACGGTCGAGGTGCAGTTGCCTGCGTCCGCCAGGACCGCGGTATCCGTGCTGGATGAAGCCAATCGCGTAGTGCCTTCGCAGGTGCTCGATAGCGACCCAGCCACCAACAGTTACAAGCTATTGATCCAAGCCAGCGGCGTGCCTTCTTTGGGTTACAAGGTATTGCATGTTGTGCCGGGCACACGGGCTTTCGTCAGCGATTTGAAGGCCGATGGCCTGACGCTGGAGAACTCCGCGCTGAAAGTCTCGGTCAACAAGGAGACAGGCTGCATCACCAGCCTTTACGACAAGAAGGCTAACTTTGAGACGCTGGCTCCTGGCGCATGTGGCAACCAGTTACAGACCTTCAAGGATCTTCCCAAAGAGTATGACGCATGGAACATCGATCCCGGCACGCTCGATCATGACACCTCTATCGACAAGGCCGACTCGGTGGAACTGGTTGCAAAGGGGCCGCTGCGCAGCGCGATTCGCGTGACGCGCAGTTGGCAAAGCTCGAAGTTCGTGCAGGAGATAACTCTCGATGCGGGCGCGGACCAGGTGGATATAGTCAGCGACATCGACTGGCATGAGACGCACGTTCTGCTCAAGGCCGCATTCCCGCTCGCCGCTACCAGCAACAAGGCGACTTATGAGGTCCCCTACGGAAGCATTCAGCGGCCCACCACGCGCAACAATAGTTGGGAGCAGGCGCAGTTTGAGGTCCCCGCATTGCGCTGGGCCGATATGGGCGATGGGCAGCACGGCTTCAGCCTGTTGAATAATTCCAAGTATGGATATGACGGCAAAGACAACGTGCTGCGCATTTCGCTGCTGCGTTCGCCCATGTGGCCCGATCCGGATGCCGACCGCGGACACCATCACTTCACTTATGCGCTCTATCCGCACGCAGGCGATTGGAAGCAGGCGCTCACCGTTCGCCACGGCTACGAGTATAACTACCAGTTACAGGCGGCACAGGTGCAAGCCCATTCCGGCAGCTTGCCGGCGAATCATGCTTATGTAACCATAACGCCTGATAACGTGGTTTTGACTGCCCTAAAGAAAGCAGAAGACGCCGATGCCCTGATCTTCCGCGTATATGAGTGGGCCGGAACGGAGAGCGAGGTCCAGATCCGTGTGCCCAGCGGAGCAACAGGAGCCACGGTCACCAACCTCATGGAAAAGCCGGAAGGCGCGGCCCTGAGTCTCGTGGACGATAGTGTCAAAGTGCCGATTCATCCCTACGAAATCCTGACCGTCCGTGTGGAGTATCCCGCAAAGCACTAGCTTTGGGACCGCTTGAAGTTGAGCAAATGCGGGTGCCCCATCCATTCCGCAGCTTTAACGCGGAATGGGTGGGAAGGCACAAAACCATACGGTCAAAGCACTTGCTCGCCAGATTTCGCTTTCCGTGAAGGGCATCAGTTGTTAGATTCACTCTGATGCCCCTCGACATCCATCCCGTCAGGCGCAAGATGCGTCTTCTGCCTCTGGTCGCCGCCACCTATTTCATGGTGTCGGGCGGACCCTATGGCATTGAGGACATTCTCGGCGGCGCCGGGTTCCTCAAGGCCATCGTCATCTTGCTGGCGCTGCCGTTTCTTTGGAGCCTGCCCACCGCACTGATGATTGGCGAGCTGGCCAGCGCTATTCCTGCCGAGGGTGGTTTCTACATCTGGGTGCGGCGCGCGCTGGGGCCTTTCTGGGGCTATCAGGAGGGCTGGCTCTCGCTCTCGGCCAGCATCTTTGACATGGCCATCTATCCGGCCCTCTTTGTGCTTTACCTGGGCAAGTTCTCGCCCGCGCTCACCGTCGGCTGGCACGGATACGCCTGGTCGCTGGCCGTGGTGGGGCTTTGCTGCGCGTGGAATTTGCGCGGGGCTCCGGCCGTGGGCGAGGACTCATTGTGGCTCTTCGCGTTGCTCTTGGCCCCGTTCGTAATCTTCATCGTGCTTGGGTTCTGGCGGGGACTTACGCTGCATCTCCATGTGCAATGGGGCAGTTCCGCCACCGGGGCGGCCGCGGCATCCGGCCTTTCCACCGCGGTTCTGGTGGCCATGTGGAACTACATGGGCTGGGACAACGCCTCTACCGTCGCTCAAGAGGTCGAAAATCCGCAGCGCAACTATCCTCGCGCCATGATCTTCGCCACCATTCTGGTGGCCGTCACCTACATTCTGCCGCTGGCGGCGATGGCGGTGGCTGGGATCTCCGCGGATAGCTTCTCGACCGGCGACTGGGCAGACGCGGCCCGCACTCTTGGCGGCGATGGACTGGTCGGGATTGGGCTGGGGCTAGCCGTGGTTGCCGGCGGCGCAATGACAGGCATTGGCATGTTCAACGCGCTGGTGATGAGTTACACCCGCCTGCCCATGGCCATGGCCGAGGATGGCCTGTTGCCGCGCGTCGTTGCCAGGCGCAACAGCCGCGGCGTGCCCTGGGTCAGCGTGCTGCTGTGCGGCGTCGCCTGGGCATTGGCGCTCAATCTGAAATTCGAGCGGCTTATCTCCATCGATCTGATTCTCTATGGATCAAGCCTGCTGTTGGAGTTTGCGGCTTTGGTGGCGTTGCGCCGTCGCGAGCCCGATCTTGCACGGCCCTTCAAGGCCGGCAATCTGGCGGTTGCGTGCCTTCTCGGGGTGGGCCCGGCGGCACTGATCGGTTATGCGCTTTGGGTATCACGCAGCGAAAAGCTCTTCGGCACAACCTCGGCTCTGCTTTTTGCAACAAGCGTAGGTTTGCTGGGGCCTTTGCTCTACTGGCTGACGACCAATCCGCGGGTGCGGCGGCGGCACGGCGGCTGATAGGCTGGTTTTGTGACTACACCGAACCCTACACTGCTGGATTGGAAGCCCGCGCCACTGCCCTGCCCGGTTACGCTCCGTGGCCGCACCGTGACCTTGGAACCGTTGGACGCTGAGCGTCATTCGGAAGACCTCTGGCAAGCCGTCCAGGGCCACGACGAGCTGTGGACATGGCTGCCGGACGGCCCTTACAACAGTGAGGCAGACCTGCGCCGGGCAGTCGAGCAGCGGCAAGCTGCAAGCAGCGCTCTCTTCCTTGCCATCATTCCCGCGGAGACCTGTGAGGCCGCCGGCTGGGCCAGCTACATGCGCATGGAGCCGGCGCATGGGGTCATCGAGGTGGGCAGCATCCTCTACTCGCCCTCATTGCAGCGCACGGTTGCCGCCACCGAGGCCATGTACATGATGGCCAGCCATGTCTTCGATCACCTGGGCTACCGCCGCTATGAGTGGAAGTGCAATGCCCTGAACCTGCCCTCGCGGCGCGCGGCTGAGCGTCTGGGCTTTACCTTCGAAGGCATATTTCGTCAGCATATGGTGGTGAAAGGGCGAAGCCGCGACTCCGCCTGGTACTCGATGCTCGACCACGAGTGGCCGACCCGCAAGCGCGCCTTTGAAGCCTGGCTGGAGCCTGCCAACTTTGACGACGAGGGTAAGCAACGGCGAAGCCTCAATGAGATTGCAGCCGCAAGGGAATGACGCTCTATTTCGCTTGTCCGGTCCCAACCGTGAAACAGGGAAACTCTGAACAAGTCCTTCCGGCAAGACCCACATTCCCTCGGGGGCTAAAGCCCTCCTGATTTTGCGGCATTTGCGGCACGGCTAAAGCCGTGCCCTTTCAAGGCACCAACCTATTCTGAGATTCCGTAAACTGCAATGAAAACGCCGCCCATTTACAGGCGGCGTTTTCTTCGATTTACAAGACAGGAATCAGTTGCCTTCCTTGGACTCAATCCTCATGCCATAGAACGACTTATGCACGAAGAACGCCGACACCAGGAAGAATGCTACGGCCAGGATATGGGTGAGCATCGCGTTTTCCTTGGTCAATGTCACGGCAAGCTCGACAGCCAGCAATCCGAACAAGGTGGTGAACTTGATGATCGGATTCATGGCCACCGACGAGGTGTCTTTGAACGGATCGCCGACGGTGTCTCCGATCACGGTTGCATCGTGCAGAGGCGTACCCTTCTGCTTCAGGTCAACCTCGACGACCTTCTTGGCATTGTCCCAGGCGCCGCCGGCATTGGCCATGAAGATCGCCTGGTAGAGGCCGAAGATGGCAATCGAGAACAGGTAGCCGATAAACAGGAACGGCTCCATGAACGCGAACGAGAGAGTGGCGAAAAAGACGGCCAGGAAGATATTGAACATACCCTTCTGCGCGTACTTGGTGCAGATCTCGACCACTTTTTTGCTGTCCGTAACCGAGGCCATCTCGGCGCCATCCAGTTTGATATTGGCCTTGATGAACTCCACCGCGCGGTAAGCGCCGGTGGTGACGGCCTGCATGGAAGCGCCCGCGAACCAGAAGATCACCGCGCCACCGCAGATCAACCCCAGCATGAAGGGCGCGTGCAGCAGCGAGAGTTTATCTCTGTCCACGGTCAGTCCGTGGGTCAGGGCCATGATGATCGAAAAAGTCATCGTGGTTGCGCCAACCACGGCGGTACCGATCAACACCGGCTTGGCAGACGCCTTGAAGGTGTTGCCGGCTCCATCGTTGGCTTCCAGCAGGTATTTTGCCCGCTCAAACTTCGCGTCGATGCCGAAGTCTTTCTTCAACTCAGCTTCGATGCCGGGAATGGTTTCGATCAGCGACAACTCATAAACAGATTGAGCATTGTCGGTCACCGGGCCGTAGGAATCCACGGCAATTGTCACCGGGCCCATGCCCAGGAAGCCGAATGCGACCAGGCCAAAGGCGAAGACGGCGGGAGCGAGCATCAGGGCATCCATCGACGGGCCGGTACTGAAGAAATAGCCAAGTCCCATCAGCGCAACCATGCTAAGTCCCAGCCAGTAGGCCGAAAAATTGCCGGCCACGAGGCCCGACAGGATACCCAAGGAAGCTCCGCCTTCTTTTGCGGAGGTAACGACTTCCTGTACGTGAGCCGAGTTGGTTGAAGTAAAGACCTTGACCAATTCGGGAATGACTGCGCCCGCCAGGGTTCCGCAGGAGATGATCGAAGCCAGCTTCCACCACAGCGTTCCGTCCCCGAGATCGGGGATCATCTTGTAGGAGACGAAGTAGGTCAAGGCGATAGAAACGATGGAGGTGATCCAGACCAGCCAGGTCAACGGCGTCTCAAAGTCCATTTCGTCGGCATTCGCGTATTTCGCCTTGGAGATCAAGCCATTGATGAAGTACGCGCCCGAACTGGAGACCAGCATGGCCACGCGCATCACGAAGATCCAAACCAGCAGTTGCACTTGCGTCTTGGGATCGTGGACAGCAAGCAGAATGAAGGTGATCAAGGCCACGCCGGTGACGCCATAGGTTTCGAAGCCGTCGGCGCTGGGGCCAACCGAATCGCCCGCGTTGTCGCCCGTGCAGTCGGCGATGACGCCGGGGTTGCGCGCATCGTCTTCCTTGATCTTGAAAACGATCTTCATCAGGTCGGCGCCAATGTCGGCAATCTTGGTGAAGATGCCGCCGGCGATACGCAGGGCAGCTGCGCCCAGCGACTCGCCGATAGCGAAGCCGATGAAGCAGGGGCCGGCATAAGCAGCCGGGATGAACAACAGGATGGAGAGCATGATGAGCAGCTCGACGGAGATCAGCAGCATACCGATGCTCATGCCGGCCTTCAGCGGAATCTCGGAGATTGCATACGGCTTGCCGCGCAATCCCGCGAATGCCGTCCGGGAGTTGGCAAAGGTGTTGACGCGAATTCCGAACCACGCCACGCCGTAGCTGCCCAGGATGCCGACCACGCTGAAGCCCAGGATGATGGGCAAGGTGACCAACCTATTTCCCACTGGCATCAGCCAGCCGTAGTACGCCGAGATAATGACCGCGATGAAGATCCAAAGCAGAGCGATGAACTTGCCCTGCGTGATCAGATAGGTTTTGCAGGTCTCATAGATCAGCTCGGAGATGTCGCGCATCGATTTATGAACCGGCATATTCTTCAACTGCTGATAAATCACCAGGCCGAAGAGCAGGCCGCCGGCGCAGAAGAGCAATCCGATCATCAGAAGGGCATGTCCGTTTATGCCGAAAAAACTCACGCTCGACAAATCCGGCAGCACCAGGCTGGCTTCGCCTCCGCCCGCGTGTTCCTGCGCGCTGGCGAATGTGGGAAGCAGCAGGCCCAAAAGGGCCGCCACAACTTTATACCGACGCTTCAGAAATGTCCCCGCGATCTTCAGCATCGCTGGAGTACCGTGGTCCGAGCCGATAACCTGGCGCGCAAAGAAAAAGGCCGGGACGAGCGATAATCCGCTCACGGCCAGAAAGAAACACACCCAATACTGTGCAGTCACATGTCCTCCCAGACAAAGGATTGATTCGCGATTGCGACCGGCCGCTGGATTAGCGACCGCGCAGAATGCCGCAGAAAAGTCAATCGAAGCGTACCATCCGCTGGTATCGGTGTCGAGTGATTGCAATCACAGTGTTCCGGAACCGGCTCTCAAGAGTCGGAGATTCCCGTTTTGAGCGGACCGCGCAAAGTACTGGAGCGATGCTTTTCGCGCTATATCAGCCAGGGCTGTCTGGCTCCGTTTCCGATGTCCGGGGGCGGCTCTGGAAGCTTGACTGTCACTGCACTGGAATGTCGATCTTGTCACCCGGAAGAGATGCCTGCAAGCTCAGGTCGTCCAGGTGGCGAATTCGCTCGGCAGGGATTGGGTGCAACTTGAAGAGCACCAGCACGTTCCGGTCCGAATCGTCGAAGGCGCGAAAGCTGGCTACTTGCTCAAGAGAAAAGTGGGTATGCAGATCTTCAAGGGTGCCGGGGTCAACGGCGTTCCAGGCAGCGAACCAGCCGGGCCGATATACGCCGACTTTTGTAGCCAGGTCCTGTGTGCTGAAATCGTCGCACAGCGCAGGCAAGTGGGTCACCAGGGCGATCTGGTCGCCGCTGATGGAAACCAGCAATCGGTTGCCATTGGGGTGGTTGTCTATATAGCGGGTCAGTTGCTCGGCAGCATTCACAAACGTGTACTGGGGATGGGCTGCGTAGCCCAGGGTCTTTCCAGCATTTAAGCCCACCGCCAGTGCAGCGAGTCCTATCACGGCCCAGCCGGCAATCCAAGAAATCCGCTGGGGTTTGCAGCCCGTCGCTCGCTGGCCCAGCAGCGCCTCAGCACCCTGTGCAATCACAAAGAAAACGAAGAAAGCCGCCACGGCAAAGTAGCGCGGCTGAGGATTGTTCTGGTACGTCATGAACAAGATGTAGCCAACCACCGCCAAAACCGAGGCCCCGAAGACCGGTTCCAGCAACAATTTGCGGCCCCACGCTATACGCCAGCCCACTAAAGTACAGACCACCACAAAGCCAGCCACCGGAATCAGGATGTGATCTACCCACAGCCCCCCGTGGAACGACCACCACAAGCTGGTTAGCGGCCAGTAGAACTCGGGCGGCTTGTAGAACTTGTTTACGTGAAAGAGGTATTTGAAATCGGGAAACAAGCCGAATGCGACCACGAACGCCATCCACAGACCGAATGCGGCGGAAAAAGCCCCCGAGGCGGCGAGTGCACAGCGCCAAAAGACCCTGCGCCTTTGCCAAAGGGGAATCAGCATAGCCCACACCAGCGCCGGCAGCAGAAAGACGGCGGTGGTCTTGGTGAGCATCATCAAAGCAAAAAGCAGGCCGATCCAGACCGAAGCCCATACCGGGCGGCGCATCCGGGGCAGGCGGACTGCCAGATTCAAGGCTCCCAGCATAAGAGCGATCAGCAGAGGCTCAAGAATCGCGAGGCGGCTGAAGCAGTAGAGGAAAGGGCTGGTCACCAGCAGGGTGAGCGCAAGCAGCGCCATCCAGCGCGGCCCGCTGGCGCGGAGCAGCAGGTAGCTCAAAAGCAAATTGGCGAAGAAGCAGGCCACAGCCAGCCCGCGAGCCGCCTGGACGGTGACTCCAGTGACCCAGAACAGCACCCATTCCAGAAAGGGCCACACCGGCACAGCAGGCGCGGGATTGAAGTCACCCTTCAGATACCAGTTGCCGAACAGGTGCGCCCGAATCGCCGCGTTCCCGTACCAGCCCTCGTCGGTGTACTTTGCCCAGTCAATTGACCACGGCGAATAGTTGGGAAAATCGGCGCGCAAGTGCAGCGCATGCAAGACCGCAAAGCCCCCGATAAATACCAGCCAAACGGCAAAGAACCAGCGTTTGGACGAGTTCGTCAATGTCTGGTTCTCCGCAAAGACAAAGATTGTTCAGCAGCCTGCCATTGGGGATGCTCCGAGTATACCCCTGCTCTATTCGTAAGCCAGCGCGTCGATAGGGTCTTTTCGAGCCGCCATCCAGGCCGGATAGAGCGCGCCGCACAAGGCTCCCACAAAGGCGATCACCGCGCCCTGAGCCAGCCAGGCCGCCGTGATCTCAAAGTGCTGCGTTGGAAACAAATGGAAGATCAGCCATTTCACTCCATACGTGCCCGCAATGCCCACCAGCACGCCGGCCACCGCCATCAGCGCGGTTTCGCGCAGCACCACGCTCACGATGGTCAGCTTCGAGGCGCCCATCGACTTGAGGATGCCGATCTCACGCGTGCGCTCCAGCACAGCCGTGTACATCGACTGGAAGATCACCATAAAACCCACAATGACCGCAATACCGGTGACCACACGGAGCGCGATATTGAACCCGGGAATCTTGTCCGGCGTCATCTCCTCAAGCCACGCATCGACGGTCTCCACCGGGTAGTCTTCCAGCCCGCGCGTGGCATGAATCTCCTGGATCACGGTGCTTTCGTTGGCCGGATCGTCGCATTTGATGTAAAAGAGCGAAGCATGGTCCTCGGCGTCCGTAATCCGGCCCATCGTGTCTAAAGGCATCAGCTTACGGGCTCCCTTGCCATGCTCCACGATTCCCGAAATACGAAACGGATGATCCAGAATCGTGATCGTGTCTCCCACGTGATATCCGTTCCCTGAACCAGCAAACACATCGTCCACGATCGCGTCGTTCGGGTCCTTGAACGGCCCGCCAGCAACGTAGACGAAGGGCTTCAAGGCGTTGAAGCTGGGATAGTCGATACCGTAGATCACTTCCACCTTGACGGAGGTGACAAACTTTGCATTCACCGGGGATACCAGCGCCACATGGGGCAGTTTGCGGAGGACGTCGCCGAACTTGATCGGCATTGGCGCACCGCTCACGCCAATCATGATGCTGGAATTCGGAGGCCGCATCGTCAGGTCAGCCCCAATGCCATTCTGGCGCTGCTTGGTGTCGTTAAGCATCCCCATGAAGATGCCTGCGATCGAAAGAATCATGATGACTTCAATGGCCACCGCCAGCACGCTGATGATGGAGCGGACAGGCCGGTGCAGCAGATTCGCAATAATGAGCTTGTTCATTCTCGATCGTGGCTCCCGGGCCTCGCTGGGGCTGAATGGAGCGGAACTCCCCCGGTTTCAGGGTATCAGCCGGGGCTGGCCGTGCCGTCTCCGTCATTGACGGCACTCTGTCACGATTTCGACTTTCGCCATATCGGGAGCGAAGGGGACAATCGCCGGATTCCAGTTATTTTCTCCCTTGAAGTGGACTTTGAAATTCGCCTGCACTTCATAGTTCTCTCCGGCCTTCGCGTCCACTTTCAGGGGCAGTTTGAACTTGGATTGATCCATATTGTCGTTGTACGCCACCCAGACTTCGTGATTGCCTGGAGACAGTTCCACAATAGTCGAGTGATTGCTGTTCAAACATTTACGCTCGGACATGGACATCTCAATCACAGGCTTTGCCGTCCTTGCGACAGGCGAGCCGTAGATATCGGTAATGTAGACGCCATAATCCAGCCATACCCAGGCGACTTCCGCGCGCGGCTTTGCCTCTCCGCTGTAAAGCTGCCGCACGTTGTAGTGACGTACACGCGCTACGGCCGATGTGCTGCACAAAACGATGAATGTCAGCAATACGAACCGTTTCTTCATCTTGCGTCTTCCTCCGATGAAATTCGATTCAAGGTGCGTCCCGCCCCTTGAATCCTCAACGGTGGAAGTCTACCACGCTGCGTAGGCACTCGATCCCTCAACGGCTGTGGGATGTGGCGCGCCGGAGTTGGGCTCAGCCCGTTTCATGCAAGGCCTGAGGCGCCGGCAACCTCCAGCAGTACCAGTAAATAGTTAATTAATAGGTTCCAATTCGACTCTTTCGTGCCACAACGATGAAAACAAAGGGAAAAGACGATGAATCCCTTTGACGGAATTGGGGAGCCGGTTTAATGTAGGAGCTGAGAACTTCGGAGTACGTTACCTGCGTTCCGGTTGCCGATGAAAAGCTTTGGCGAAGACCTGCGCACCGAGCGGATTTCCCGCGGCATTGCGCTGGAAGAAATCACGGCGGTTACCAAGATCAGCAAGCACCACCTGATTGCTTTGGAGCAGGAGAGCTTTCGTCTGCTCCCCGGTGGCATCCTGAGCAAGGGCATTGTGCGCGGCTACACGGGAGCCCTGGGCCTGGATCAGCACGCCTGGACCGAGCGCTTTCTCAAGGCGTACTCCGCCTCCGGACAGATGCTTGACGACGACCGCAGTTGGACGGCCTTTGCCTCGAACGTGGGTAAAGCGCGCATTCTGCGCCACGACGTCATCGAGAACCGCTTGCGCTGGGCCGGCGCAATCCTGCTTCTGTTGGCGGTGGCGGCGGCGGTCGCTCTGGTGGTGCGTTATTTCGGCATTCGCGCCGGTTGGTGGACCAGTCTGCTGCCCATAGGACGGTTGCACGCCACGGTCCATGGCATGGTCTCTTCGACTCAGGCTCTGTCTTCGCGAATCTTCGATCGGTTCAGCCGCTGATTCAGGCTTTGGCTGGATGCACTTTTTGCTCCAAATCCTCTCGCTCGTAAGTCCACCGGGACTGAGTGCGCCGGTTCACCAGCTTGAACGCGCCCTTGAACTGCAAACAATAGCCGTTCGCTGCGAGTCTTTGCCCCCGCCCGCCCTGCGCAATTACCATAGATGGATGCATCCCAAGGCGCGAGCCTGACGGTGCTGGCGTGTTTTGTGCGAGAGTGGGTCCGATGCGGGAGAAACCTATGTTGCTCTCCGTGCCGGTGATCCAGCTTGAACCGGTCCTCGTGGCAGACCGCCCAAATTGAATTCCCTGCAATGGGAGGAGAGTTTCACATTGAGCGACCGTTTTTTGTTTACCTCTGAATCAGTCACCGAAGGCCACCCGGACAAGATTGCCGACCAGGTCTCCGACGCCATTCTCGACGCATGCCTTGAGCAGGACCCCTACAGCCGCGTCGCCGCCGAAACCCTGACGGCCACCGGCCTGGTGGTCATAGCAGGCGAAATCACCACCAAGGCCTACGTCGATTTCCAGAGCCTCGTCCGCGGCGTCGTTGCCTCCATCGGCTACGACAACGCCCTCTACGGCTTCGACTCCAACACTTGCGCCGTCATCTCCACCATCAACAAGCAATCCGGCGACATTGCCCAGGGCGTTGACACCGGCGGTGCCGGCGACCAAGGCATGATGTTCGGTTACGCCTCCAACGAGACCCCCGAGCTGATGCCAGCACCCATCTCGCTGGCTCACAAGCTCTGCCGCCAGTTGACAGCAGTCCGCAAGAGCGGCAAGCTGCCCTACCTGCGTCCCGACGGCAAGAGCCAGGTCACCGTCGAGTACGACGAAAACGGCAAGCCCGCGCGCATCGATGCCGTGGTCATCAGCAGCCAGCACTCAGAGAGCGTCTCCAATGAGGAGCTGCACGCCGACATCCTCAAGTACGTGATCCAGGCCGTTCTGCCTGCCGAGTGGCTCGACGAGCACACCAAGTACCACATCAACCCCACTGGGCGCTTCGTTATCGGCGGGCCCATGGGCGATACCGGGCTGACTGGCCGCAAAATTATCGTTGACACCTACGGCGGCGCAGGCCGGCACGGCGGCGGCGCTTTCAGCGGCAAGGACCCGACCAAGGTGGATCGCTCCGCAGCATACATGGCCCGCTACATCGCCAAGAACATCGTCGCAGCCGGTCTGGCCGATCGCGCCGAAGTCCAGCTTGCCTACGCCATCGGCGTGGCCGATCCAGTCAGCGTACGCATCGATACCTTCGGCACCGGCAAGGTGGGAGAAGCCAAGCTCACCGAACTGGTTCGCGCCAACTTCTCGCTCAAGCCCAAAGGCATTATCGAGAGTTTGAATCTGCGTCGGCCCATCTACCAGAAGACCGCAGCTTACGGCCACTTTGGCCGAACCGAGCCTGAGTTCACCTGGGAGGCTACAGACAAGGCAGCCGCACTGGCCGAGCAGGCTGGACTGGTTGCGGTTGCCAAGTAA
>Ga0302278_10002052_pt1 | contig 23779 bp, 16 predicted proteins | sample III_Bog_N3_2_FD_194543 | JGI IMG/M metagenome (GOLD analysis project Ga0302278, IMG submission 194543) | Peat permafrost microbial communities from Stordalen Mire near Abisko, Sweden - III_Bog_N3_2 | ecosystem: Environmental > Terrestrial > Soil > Wetlands > Peat | place: Sweden: Abisko...
AACGGCATTGTGGAGAACTACCTCGACCTGAAGCACGACCTTATCGCCCAGGGCCACATATTCGTCACAGAAACCGATACCGAAATCATTGCCCACCTCATCGAGCAGGTGCAGAACGACGCCGAGGCTGCGGGCGAGCCAATTGTGCTGGAAGTGGCCGTGCGGCGCGCGGTGAAGCGGCTCACGGGAGCGTTTGCGCTGGGTGTTCTGTCGGCTCGGGAGCCGGACAAGATTGTTGCGGCGCGGCTGGGTCCCCCGGTAGTAATCGGCGTGGGCGAAGGCGAGTCGTTTGTGGCCTCCGACGTTCCCGGCATCCTGCATCACACGCGCAACATCTACTTCCTGGCCGACGGCGATATGGCCATCCTGACGCTTGCGGGGGTGGAGCTGACCGACTTCGACGGCAACCCCATTCACCGCGCCATCACGCACATTCAATGGGACCCCATTCAGGCGGAAAAGGGCGGCTACAAGCACTTCATGCTGAAGGAGATTTGGGAGCAGCCGCGGGCGATTACCGATACCACTCTGGGCCGGGTTTCGCTGGACTCGGGCAAGGTTTTCCTCGGCGAAATGAAGATTCCCGACGATGAACTGGCCTCGGCGTCCAGCATTAATATTGCGGCATGCGGCACCAGTTGGCACTCCGCCATGGCCGGCAAGTACATGATCGAGCGGCTTGCTCGGCTGCCGGTGGATGTGGATTACGCTAGCGAGTACCGCTATCGCAATCCCATACCCGACCGCAACGCGCTGGGCCTCTTGATTACGCAATCGGGCGAGACCGCCGACACGCTGGCCGCGCAGCGCGAGATGATCGCGCTGGGATCAAAGACCGTGGCGATTTGCAACGTGGTCGACGCCATGGTGGCGCGCGAGGCGCACGGCGCAATCTATACGCATGCCGGCCCGGAGATCGGCGTTGCTTCAACCAAGGCCTTCACGGCGCAACTGACCGCGTTGTTTCTGCTGGCGTTGAAGCTCGGCCAACTGCGCGGCCGCATAGATCCGAGCCAGTCGGTTACGCTCATCGAGGAACTCAGCCGCATACCAACCAAGATCGAGGAAGTGTTACGCAAGCGCACGGCCCAATGCGAGCAACTGGCCAGGGACTTCTCGACCGCGCGCGATTTTCTTTACCTGGGCCGCGGAATCCATTTTCCCATTGCTCTGGAAGGCGCGCTGAAGCTGAAGGAAATCTCCTATATCCACGCGGAAGGCTACCCGGCCGGCGAGATGAAGCACGGGCCCAACGCGTTGATTGACGAGACGCTGCCCGTGGTGGTGATTGTGACCAGGGACGAAGCGGACCCCGCGTCGAAGCTGCGATATGAGAAGACGCTCTCGAATATTCAGGAGGTAACCGCGCGCAGCGGGCGCGTGATCGCCATAGCCACCGAGGGCGACTCGACCATCGGCAGCCTGGTGGAGCAGGTGATTTTCATTCCGCCGGCGATCGAGTTGCTGTCGCCACTGATCGAAATTGTGCCGCTGCAACTGCTGGCTTATTACATCGCTGTGCGGCGCGGATGCGATGTGGATCAGCCGCGAAATCTGGCCAAGTCGGTAACAGTGGAATAGCCCTTATGCAGCCTCAGTAAGTCGCCACTGAAACGCGGAGCACATTGGGTTCGGAATTCAGGTTGAGTCCATAGTCGGTCTGGTCGCCGTTGAGAATGCGAATGGCTTTGAATGCGCCATTCACGTAGGTTCCCTCCTCGACGCGCAGGAACTGGCGATGCTGCCATTTGCCGTCGATCGAAGCTGAGGGCGTCTGCCCGGTTCCGTTCACAATTTGCTGCGCCTTCCGCTGCGCCTCGGTACCGGCCGGCCTGAAATCTACCCGGCAGGAGTAGCCGACGACGAGAAACTGGTTGCTGTTGAGTTGCGCAACCAGGGCGCGGCCTACCGGCTCGGTGTTGCCTTTCGGCGGGCCTCCGCGGCCGCCAACGCCGTAGGAAACCACCGCGTCCCAATCTCCAAAATGAAGCGTCTCGACGGGCTGGCTTTCTACCTCCGACACGGCCTGTAATTTGCCTTCGAAATTAAGGCGGGCAAGGTCTCGCATCATGGGTCCGATGAGCTTGTAGTTATCGGCGTTGGGGTCGAGGAAACTGTTCGGCGCATTGGTGTCTCCCGCGTGCGCAGGAGGGTTTCGGGTGTAGTCGAGGCCGAAGGGCGAATAGCCAATCGCCTGAAGTCCAAGCGCTGAGAACAGGAAGCGGGCTGCGCGCGTGGTGCCGGCAGTCTCGGGAATGAACAAAGGGTTGTCGGGCCGGTGATAGAGCTCGATCACCTTCCTATACGCGGGCGTATCGAGCAAATAAATATCGGGCGCTAGAACATCGATCGCGGGCGCTTCGGCTTTCCAGATGGGAAGTACGTTGTCGGTGGGTCCTCCGCTCTCATAGGTGCCTGGCGCGCCCTTGAATGGGTCGCGAAGCGCGGCGTTGACATAAAGAGGCAGCGGGTAAACGGCTTTGCCTGCAGCGGCAATCTGGCCAACATACTTCGCTATGGCCCAGGCGTGGAAGTCGACGTCGGCTTCGGTGCCGAACACATCCCGCCAATTTGCCTCAGGAGTAGCGGGTGTCTTCTCCATGGCCTTCAGCACCTCGGCCGGGACCGCGGATTGAAACAGCTTTTCAGCGGCCGGAGAATAATCCCGCAGCGTTCCCCACGTGCCGGTTTCGTTTTCAACCTGCACCATGATTACGGTTCGGTCAGGGTCGGTCTCTTTCAGGTGCCGCATGAATGCGGCGAATGCGCGCGTGTCCGCATCGAGCGAGGCCTGAGCGAACGGAGATGGCGAGTCGACCAGCTCACCGTTTTTATTGGTCACGTGCGTATAGAGTTCGGGCTTCAGCTTCATCCATTCCGGCATGTAGTGCTGACTGCCGTTCTTCCAGGTGCCGAACCACAGCAGAACCAGGCGGACATGATGCTGGCGAGCCTGCGCAAGAACCGTATCGACAGCCGAATAGTCGAACTGGCCGGGCCTGGGCTCGAACTGCTCCCAGTAGATGGGCGTCTCAAGCGTGTTGGCGTGGAGATATTCAATGGCGGACCACACTTTGGGCAGCGTCGCCGGCCAGTCGCTGGAGTTATTGGACTGCGCGCCCAGCATGAGGAATGGCGCGCCATCGACCAGCAGCGCGTAGCGGCCGTCTTTCTGGGCGATGCGCGGGATGGGGTGGTCCTTTGTCTGCGCCTGCGATCCGGGGCTGACGGCGCATGCGGCCATGAGGGCTGCGATGACTAACGTTTTCATTTGCTTCGCCGATCCTGACTGTTGCTTCGTGTCGGTCATATCTGTCGCGCCTCCCGCGCCCCATTACGCTCGCCCTGCAAACTCCCGCGTCTCCGTGTAAACTTTTACCTTTTCGCCTTCCTGGATGTAAAGCGGAACCTTGATTTCGAGACCGGTTTCCAGGCGTCCCAGCTTGGTTACGTTGCCGCTGGTGTCGCCGCGTGCGCCCGGCTCGGTGTAGGTGACTTCCAGCTCAACCTTGTCAGGCAGTTCCAGGCCGATGGGGTTGCCGTTGAACTTGTTCAGCTTCACAATTGCGCCTTCCACCAGAAACTCAAGCGCATCGCCGATCATTTCTTCGCGCAGCGTCAGCGTGTCAAATGTTTCCTGATCCAGAAAGTAGGAGCCGTCGGCATCGCTGTAGAGATACGAAGCCTCCACTGTTTCCAGATCGGGCTCCTTGAACTTGTCGCTGGCCTTGAATGTTTTGTCGAAGACCGCACGGGTAAGCAGGTTGCGCATCTTCAGCCGCACCAGCGTCTGGCCGCCGCGGGCTGTGGGCGTGGATACCTCCACGTCGATGCAGTAGTACGGTGCGTTTTCAAACTCAAAATACATCTTGCGCTTTACGGAAATAGCTTCGAGCAGTGCGGCCATGGGATCCTCAAGAAAAAGGCTAAGTTGGAAGGTGGAGAATGATCGGAAATCTTCTCCGGCCCCCCGTCAATTATAGGGGGCGGTGCTAAGGGCCGCCCGATGCTGTGCGATCACGGTTCGTGGTACGCTCAGGAAGATGCGTTCCGGTGGAGGTGAAAATGCCTGAGACAACCATCACGATCCGAGTGGACTCGGAACTGAAGACGGCCTTTGAACGAGCGGCCGGGGAACGGAATCGCGCAGACGAGGACCTGCTGCGCGAATTCATGCGGGATTACATAGAAATTCAGCGCACCGATTCCGAATACGAGCAATGGTTTCGCCGCCAGGTTCAGATCGGCATTGATGCAGCGGACGCGGGCGAGTTAATCCCTGGTGAGGAAGTGGAAGCGGAGTTTGCGGTTCTTCGCGCCGCCTCGCCCATAGACAGAGTCCAGGGTTAGATCAAGCCTATTCACAAGTGCATTTTGCCAGAAGGCAGCAACGGCATAGTTACAAGATACTCCGGCTCCAAATTGTGAGGCGATGGGAATCGACAAATTGGGATTGGTTTGGACCAGGCCAGCGAGAGCGGACCGGCGTGAAATCTTCGAGTTTATCGCGGTGGACAGCCCGCGCGCGGCGCGTAAGATGGACCTGATCTTCGCGGAAAAGGCTGACCTTCTGACTAAGTTCCCAGAAATTGGACGCCCCGGAAGGGTTCCCGGTACGCGGGAGTTGCTGGCGCATCGCCATTACTTTCCTATCTACAGAATTCGAGGAGTCGAGGCGCAGATTCTCCGGCTTCTGCATTCCTCTAGGCAGTGGCCTCCGATTGCACCTGCCCGACGCTGAGGCCATGCCCCGCATCCACACAAGACAAAAGCGTTCCGACTTGCCACATCACCCCTCCGCTGGCGATACTCCCAACAGTCCTGCCTTGGCGCGTGAAACAATTGCCGCACGTCTTGAGAAAAAAGACTGCATCTCCGAGTCGGCTCAGTGCTACCACTTCGAATTCGTCCTCGACGAGTTGGAGAGCTTTCCCTTTGCTTCCGGGCAGTTTGTCTCGGCCGTTGCCTTGGACGCGAACGGCAAGCAGCAGACTCGCGCTTACTCCATTGCATCGGCAGCTCGCGGTAACCGCTTCGACTTGTGCGTTAACCGCGTCGAGGGCGGCTTTTTCTCGAACCATCTGGCTGACCTGCCCGATCTGCCCATTGGCGCAACCATCCAGATTCACGGGCCGCATGGACATTTCATTTTGCAGCAGCCGGTCACCGACTCCATCCTGATCGCGACCGGCACGGGCATCGCTCCCATGCGCGGGTTTGCGCAGTGGCTGTTTCCGGAGAATGGTCCCGACCGCAGCAACGGCAAGGAGATCTGGCTGGTGTATGGCACGCGGTATGAGACAGAGATTTACTATCAGGCCGAGTTCGAGGCGCTGGCCCTTCGTCATCCAAACTTCCATTACCTGGTTACGCTGAGCCGCGCCCAGGAAAGCTGGACCGGCTTGCGCGGCTACGTGCAGGACCATGTGGCACGAATTGTGGAAGAGCGCGCCGCGCGGCTTGGACTTCCGCTGATTCAGCCCGAGGTCGATCCGGCGATATCGAAGGCCGAGCTCACGTTCGACATCTATTCCTATATCTGCGGGCTGAACAACATGGTTGCAGGGGTTCGCGACAAGCTCGCGGGGTATGGATGGCACCGCAAGCAGATTGTGTTTGAGAGGTACGATTAGCAGCCTTGAGGACAGCCAGCCTGGAGGCCACCGCTTTCCCAGGCTTCAAACTGAATCAATTCCCTGATAGAATTTTTGCGTGAGTTCCATGCGTATCCGCGCCGCCACTCCCGCAAGGCAAAATCCCATGCTGAGACGGTTTCGCCGCGGCCGGCCCGACCGTGGACGGCGCATCCCCCGCTGAGTAATCTATCCAGTTGACAGGTTTTTCGGATCGCTGACGGCTGTGTGCTGCGTGGTCCGAGGATTCTCCGCGTTGCGGAGGGTTCGAGTTGACATCTCTTGATCCATCCGCCGATGCGCGGATAGAAAGGCTTCTTCAAAATGAACAGCTTTGCCAGCCGGGCTACGCTCACTTCCGGCAATCGCTCCTATACTTTTTATAGCCTGCCTGCGCTGGCGGCGCGCGGCTTCAACCTCAGCCGGCTTCCCTTCAGCCTGAAAATCCTGCTTGAAAACCTGTTGCGCCGCGAGGATGGCGTGAACGTAACCGCCGGGGAGATTGAGTTCCTTGCCAACTGGGACGCAAAGGCGGAGCCCAGCAGGGAGATTGCCTACATGCCGGCCAGGGTGCTGATGCAGGACTTTACCGGCGTGCCTGCCGTTGTCGATCTTGCAGCCATGCGCGACGCCATCAAGACTCTGGGCGGCGATCCGGAGCGGGTGAATCCGCTGGTGCCGGCCGAGCTGGTTATCGACCACTCGGTGCAGGTGGATGAGTTTGGCACGGCAGGAGCATTTGACGCCAACACACTGCTTGAGTTCCAGCGAAACCGCGAGCGCTACGCTTTTCTGAAATGGGGACAGACGGCCTTTCGGAATTTCTCGGCTGTTCCGCCGGGGATGGGAATTTGCCACCAGGTGAATCTGGAGTACCTGGCGCGCGTCGTGTTTACCACCGGGATCGACGGAGAACTGGTTGCCTATCCTGACACGCTGGTGGGCACCGATTCGCATACCACCATGATCAACGGCCTGGGCGTGCTGGGCTGGGGCGTAGGCGGAATCGAAGCCGAGGCGGCAATGCTGGGGCAGGCTGTGAGTATGCTGGTGCCGCAGGTGGTGGGCTACAAGCTCACCGGCAAGCTGCGGGAGGGCGCCACCGCGACAGACCTGGTGCTGACCGTGACCCAGGCGCTGCGCAAGCTGGGTGTGGTGGGCAAGTTTGTGGAGTTTTACGGGCCGGGCATTGCCGCGCTGCCGCTGGCCGACCGCGCCACCATCGGCAATATGGCTCCTGAATACGGCGCTACCTGCGGCATCTTCCCGGTGGATGCCGAGACGCTCAAATACCTCCGTCTGACTGGCCGCAGCGAAGAGCAGATTGCGCTGGTCGAGGCCTATTACAAGGCTCAGGATATGTTCCATACGGGTGCTTCCGCTGAGGCCGAGTACACGCAAACGCTGGAGTTGGATCTCGCTTCTGTTGAGCCGAGTGTGGCGGGACCGAAGCGTCCGCAGGATCGCGTGCTGCTGAAAGATGCGGCAGCCAGCTTCGAGCAGCAATTGCCTGCCCTGCTTTCGCCAACGGCCAAGCCGCTGGGGGCGCGCACCGGAGCGACCTGGCAACGCGGCGCAGTTACGGATACAGGCATTGCCGAAAAGGTGCCGCTGCATCTGACCACGACTGTGAAGGAGCGGTTCGGTGTCGATCCGGATACTTATCTCGACCACGGCTCGGTGGTAATTGCCGCTATTACCAGTTGTACCAACACCTCGAACCCGTCGGTGATGGTGGCTGCGGGAATCCTGGCGAAGAAGGCCGTTGAAAAAGGCCTTACTGTGCCGCCGTGGGTTAAGACTTCGCTTGCGCCCGGCTCGCGTGTGGTTACCGACTACTACACCAAGGCCGGCTTGCTGCCCTATCTTGAGAAGCTTCGCTTTAATGTAGTCGGCTACGGCTGCACCACTTGCATTGGCAACTCGGGGCCGCTCCCTGCAGACGTTTCAAAGAGCATCGACGAGCATGGGTTGGTTGCCGTGAGTGTGCTCAGCGGCAATCGCAACTTTGAGGGCCGCGTGAATGTGGATGTGCGAGCCAATTATTTGATGAGCCCGCCGCTGGTGGTAGCGTATGCGCTGGCCGGACGGATTGGGCATAACTTCGACACCGATCCGCTGGGCGTGGACGAGGCTGGGGAACCGGTTTATCTCAAGGACATTTGGCCTACGCAGGCTGAGGTGGCTGAAGCCATTGAAAGAGGTTTGTCGAGCGAGAGCTTCCGCAAGGAATACGCCACGGTTTCAGACGGCGATGCTAACTGGCAGGGGCTGAAGTTTCCCACCGGCGACGTCTACCAGTGGGAGCCGGATTCGACTTATATCCGCAAGGCGCCGTACTTCGATGGGATTACTAAGACTCCGGCGGCGGTTACAGACATTCTGGGCGCGCGTGTGCTGGCGGTGCTGGGAGACTCGGTGACCACCGACCACATTTCTCCGGCGGGTTCCATTAAAGCCAATGGGCCGGCGGGAAAATACCTATCGGAGCATGGCGTGAGGCCGGCGGACTTTAACAGCTATGGCTCGCGGCGCGGGAATCACGAAGTGATGGTGCGCGGGACCTTTGCCAATGTTCGTCTGCGCAACAAGCTTGCGCCTGGCACTGAGGGCGGCGTGACGCGCCTATTACCCGAGGGCGAGGGGATGTCGATATTCGACGCCAGCGTGAAGTATGCCGAGCGCGGCGTGCCGCTGGTGATCCTGGCCGGCAAGGAGTATGGCTCGGGGTCTTCGCGCGATTGGGCGGCCAAGGGACCGAATCTGCTGGGAGTGAAGGCGGTGATTGCAGAGAGCTTCGAGCGGATTCACCGATCCAATCTGGTGGGGATGGGGATTTTGCCTCTGCAGTTTGAAGCGGGGCAGAACGTGGAATCGCTGGGGTTGACCGGCGAAGAGGTTTTTTCTTTCTCCGGGCTGACCACGTTGCTCGCAGAGAAATTTGCCAACGGCCGTACCCTGACCGTGACGGCCGCGTCCGCGGACGGGACCACGAAAGGAATCGCGACGAAGGTCCGCATCGATACGCCGCAGGAGATTGAGTACTTTGAGCACGGCGGGATTCTGCAGTACGTGCTGCGGCAGTTGGCGGCGAAGTAGCATTACCTTCGCCGCTGAGGCCAAAGTGCGGGGCGAAACGATCCTCTGCCCCGCTTGGTATCCAAGCGAGCAGAGCTGATCTATGCTCATTTCATGCGGAACGAATTTACTGCCGTCATTGAGCGCGACTGCGAATGGTTTATTGGCTGGTCCCTTGAGATTCCCGGTGCCAATGGGCAGGGACGAAGCGTGGAGGAATGCCGCGAAAGCCTTAGTGCGGCGATCCAGTTGATTCTGGAGGACCGCCAGGAAGCCGTCGAAGCATCAAGTTAAGAGCACATACAGATATAGTAACTACAGACGGGACTTACAATGTCCTGTTTGTGATAGAATCTTGCTGTGGGCAAGAAGCGCCGTCCGGGCAAGTCCCTAAAGGTTGAGGTTCACTCGCTGAAAGGCAAACGCGAGGGAGCCCTTATCAAGGAGGAGGTGTGGTATGAGGATGGTCAGGTTGCCGCATATAACCTTGTCTACATCAACTTGCGGATATGCCCCGTGGACCATGGGCGGGTACTCGGCTTCGACAACAGCCACGGCTACCACCATCGGCATTTCATGGGCAATACCGAGCCGGTTGAATTGAACTCGTACGAGGCTGTCTACCGGAGATTCATTCGAGAACTGCACGGGTTGTGGAGGCGCGAAGATGAAGAGTCTAAAGGTTGAGATCAAAACTGAATCGACCGAGAGGTTTCTCGACAGGCTGCTGGCACGCGCAATGGCGATGGACCGGGGGGAGATGCCCGACCCGGGGATCACCATCAGCTTCGCCGATCCCATGGAGATGCTGGCCATGTTGAGTGCCGAAAGGGTGCGGCTGCTGAATCGCGTCAAGGAAGAGCCGCTGCATTTGGCCGGCCTTGCCGCCGAACTCAAGCGCGATGTCAGGGCGGTGAGCCGGGATGTGTCCCTTTTGGAAAAAGCCGGTCTGCTTCGGACCAGTTACAAGTCCAACCCCGGGCACGGCCGATTGAAAATAGTGGAACCTGTTGCGCAAGAATACAAGCTCGTTGCGTGCTTGTAAGTATATCTCCGCCGGGGCGTTTCCTAATCCATAGCGAGTTGCAAGCAAGAAGCGCCACTCTCCAATTGGGAAGTGGCGCTTTTCTTTATCGTCGCTTTACTTACCCTTGCGTCTCGGGCGCGGCTGGCCTTGGAGCCGGTCGCTTCCGCTTGGCGGCGCCGGCCTTGGGCGGGGCCGGTGCCGGCACCGCATTTTCATCGTGTGGGGCAAAGAACCGGGTACCCTCCTGAGCGTGCTCGCCGAGCACATGCAGACGCAGGAAGTTGGTTGATCCGGACTTGGTGCGTGTGCCGGCGACGATGGCGATCACCTCGCGCGGCTTCACATAGCCGCTCTGCTCCAGCAGGCTCTCTGCCACGTCGACCAACGCCTCAGTGGAATTGACCTTGGGACATCGGATCGGCGTAGTTCCCCACAACAGATTCAAACGGTTAATGGTGACATCGACCGGGCTGAGCGCGAAGATGGGCGCAGAGGGGTGATACTTCGAAAGCTGACGCGCGGTTGCTCCAGACTCGGTAAACAGGGCGATACCGCGCAGGTCGAGGTCGTCGGCGGCGTGGGCCGTGGCCTCGCAAATGGTCTCGGCGATGGAAAGATGAGTTTGCCGTATGCGCGGCTCGGAGTAGCTGAGTTCCTTGATGTGGCGCTCGGATTCTTTCACGATCCGCGCCATCATGGACACCGTCTCCACCGGGTATTTGCCCACCGCGGATTCGCCGGAGAGCATTACCGCGTCGGTGCCGTCATAAACGGCGTTGGCCACATCGGAGACCTCGGCCCGCGTGGGGCGCGGGTTTTCAATCATCGATTCCAGCATCTGCGTGGCCGTGATCACGGGCTTGCTGTACTCGGCGGCGCGGCGAATGATGTGCTTCTGGATTGCGGGCACCTTCTCCGGCGGTACTTCCACGCCCAGGTCGCCGCGGGCAACCATGATGGCGTCGGCCACCTGCAGAATGCTGTCGAGATGCTCGATGGCCTGGGGTTTCTCAAGCTTGGCGACGATCCAGGTTTCTCCGCCCAAAGCGGAGACGCGGTTGCGCACAAGGCGGATGTCTTCCGCGGTGCGGACGAACGAGACGGCGATTGCATCCACGCCGCTCTTCAGCGCGAACTCCAGATCCTCGGCGTCCTTGTCGGTGAGCGAGGGGACGCGCACCGCAATGCCGGGCAGATTGATGCCCTTGTTTTCTCCCAGCATTCCGCCATTCACAATCTCGCATACAACATCGTCGCCCAACACTTCGTGAACTCGAAGCTCGATGAGACCGTCGGAGAGCAGGATGCGCGAACCCTGCTCCACGTTTTCAGCCAGCGTCTTGAATGTGGTGCCCACCACGGATGCCGAGCCCGGCACTTCGCGCGCAGTAATGGTGAGCCGCCCCCCTGCTTTCAGCAGCACGGGCAGATGGTCTTTCAGCTTCCCGGTACGAATCTTCGGACCCTGCAGGTCGGCAAGAATACACAGCGGCTTGCGCTCTTCGCGGCTCACCTTGCGGATCATCTGGATCAGCGCCAGCTTCTCTTCGTGTGTGCCATGGGAAAAATTGAGGCGGACCACATCGACACCGGCACGCACCAGGTTCCTGAAAACGGGCTCGGTATTCGAGGCAGGGCCGAGAGTTGCTACGATTTTTGCCCGGCGTTGCGATACGGAATCCGTCATGTTCAGTTCGGCAAACTGCATACGATTGCTCCAGGAAAAAGCTCAGTTGGGGAAAAATTGGGGACAGTATGTGGTCCGCTTCATTGTACACGGAGGGTCGGACTCCACCCCACTACCAAAACCTGTCCGTGGGGACCCAGGATGGACCGGACCCCCGCCTTATCCATCATGTATCGGGATGGGTGCAATGGTCGGTGCAATTCGTCACTGACCGGAAGGCGGAGTATCGGGTTGAGCCGAGGCGCGCGCGATTGCCTGCCGCTGCCGGAAAATGGCGCCGTTCAATTCCGCGCCAATAAGGACGCTGAACGCGCTGATATACAGCCAGACCAGGGTGGCAATGCCCGCGCCAAACGAACCGTAGAACATGGAATAGTCCGCAATTCGTGTTACATACCAGCCGAAGGCAAGCGTAGCCGGAAACCAGACCAGCGTGCTGGTGATTGCGCCTGGAACAACCCGCTGCCAATGCTCCTTGCGCTTGGTGCCGAAGTGGTAAAGCACAACCAGGACGGTGGCGCTGGTTACCAAAGCCAGCGACCACCGCACGACCCGCCAAAAAAACAGCACAAAGTGGCGCAACTCGTGGTCGGCGTTGTCGATCATCCACGTCTCAATCTGGTGGCCGAAAATGACCAACAGCGTTGCCAGCGCCAGTGGAACCAGCGCAATGGGAACCAGCAGCAGGGCGCGAAGCCGGCGTTCCCAAAAGCCCCACTCACCGCGCGGCAGCCGGTAAGCGCGGCGAAAGCCTTCCATCAGCGACAGCATCATGCCCAGGCCCGCAAAGACGCTGAGGCTGGTGGCGGAAAAAATCACCGGCCCGGAGTGAATGCGGCGGCTCAGCACATAAGACTGCAGCAGGTCCATGGTGTCCTCGGGCATAAACTGCTCGAAAGTCCCGCGGATTTCGCCCACCAGAGTGGTTCCCTCCGGAACCTGGGCCAGCAGCGTGGTAATCACCAGCAGGGCGGGAAACATCATCAACATACCGGAATACGCGGCGGCCTTCGCCGTGTTGATCACGTCGTGGGCAAGGGCCTGGCCGGCGGCACTCCAGAGCTTCAAAAGAAAGTTCTTCATCGGCGTCACTGGCAAGAGTAGAGCATTCCGCAGGGTTTCGGCGATAGGGCTTTGGATTCAGACCAGACTGCGGCCACCATGCAGCCCGGTGACCTGGCAAAGATGCCGATGAGACTACGGAGCGGCGAAATTCTGACGAATCTTCCTCTGACCGTTTATCATTGCCGAGCGATGAAAACCTATTCGGTGCGTACACTTCAGTTACTCATACCTGTGCTGCTTCTGGCTGGAATTGCCTTTCTTCCTGCAGCTGGCCAAACCAGGCCTGTGCCCAACGATCAACTCGCGTCCAAAGAATTGAATGAGCGGGTCGACACTCTGTTGAAGAAGATGACGCTCGAAGAGAAGATTGGGCAGTTGGTGCAATTTTCGGCCGGCTTCGCTACAGGTCCGGGCGCATCGAATCTTAGATGGGACGACCTGGTTGCCAAGGGGCAGGTTGGATCGTTTCTGAATGTGGTGGGCGCGGAGGCGACCAATCACTATCAGCACATCGCCATGGAAAAGACGCGCCTGCGGATTCCCATTCTCTTCGGCCTCGACGTGATCCATGGTCACCGGACGACCTTTCCCGCGCCGCTGGCCCTGGCGGCAAGCTGGGATCCAGCCGCGGTGGAGAAGGTGGCGCGCATCAGTGCTGAGGAAGCCCGCGCCGACGGTATCGCCTGGGCTTTTTCGCCCATGGTCGACATTGCCCGCGATCCGCGCTGGGGGCGCATCATCGAGTCGGCCGGCGAAGACCCCTACCTGGGCTCAGCCATCGCCCGTGCGTGGGTAAAAGGTTACCAGCAGGACGATCTCTCCAAGCCGGATTCCGTCGCGGTAAGCGTGAAGCACTACGCAGCATACGGCGGGGCAATCGCCGGGCGCGATTATAACGCCGTTGACATGAGCGAGATTACGCTCCGCCAGGTTTACCTTGAACCGTATCGCGCCGCCGTTGAAGCCGGCGCGGCCACGCTGATGAGTTCTTTCAACTCCATCAACGGCGTTCCCGCCTCGGCCAACCCGCTCACGCTCAACCAGATTCTGCGCAAGGAATGGGGATTTGATGGCTTTGTGGTCTCCGACTGGGGCTCAGTTGCTGAGCTTATGAACCACTCCATCGGCGATGGGCCGACTGTTGCCCGGAAAGCGCTGGAAGCCGGCGTGGACATGGACATGGAGGGAAATCTCTACGGCACGGTGATTGCGGATCAGGTGCGGGCGGGCAAGATTCCAGAGAGCGTGGTGGATGAGGCTACTCGGCGCATTCTGCGCGTCAAGTTTGCGCTGGGACTGTTCGAGCACCCCTATACCACCGAGGGTCCGGCCTACGACCCGACACCGAAGCGCAGAGCCGCTGCCCGCAAAGTTGCGAATGAGACGCTTGTGCTGCTGAAGAACGACCCCGTCGAAGGCGTGGGGACGCTGCTGCCACTGACAGCCAAAGCCAAAAAGGTAGCGCTGATCGGTCCGCTGGCCGACAACCAACAGGAGTTGCTGGGCGCCTGGAGCGGGCACGGCGAAGCCAAGGATGTGATTACGCTACGCCAGGCGCTTGCGGACAGGCTGGGCGGACGCTTGCTCTATGCCGAGGGATGCGGACTGCTGAGCGGCGCCGACGCCAACGTGCTGAAGCATGTGAGCTTCGGTGGACCCGATAGCGCGCCCGGCAATGAGCCACTGCCGGACGACGCCAAAACTATCGCCGAGGCTGTCGAAGCGGCGAAGAAGGCGGACGTGGCGATTCTGGCACTGGGTGAGAGCACAAACTGGATGGAGGGTGAGGCTTCAAGCCGCACCACGCTGGGATTTACCGGAGCGCAAGAGCAACTGCTTGAGGCCGTTGTGGCTACCGGCAAGCCGGTGATCCTGGTGGTGCTGGCCACGCGCCCCCTTGAGCTGAAGTGGGCCGCAGGTCATGTGCCGGCGATTCTTGAGGCGTGGAGCCCTGGTATCGAGGCAGGAAATGCGGTGGCAGATGTGCTGTTTGGCGACGTGAACCCATCGGGCAAGCTGCCGGCGTCGTTCCCCAGAGCGGTCGGCCAGGAACCCCTCTATTATGCGCAACTTCCCACCGGCCGTCCGGCACATGGGGACTTGAGCCACATGCCGCAGAACAGTTTGGAAAAGTTCATGTCGCGCTACGTGGATGAGGAGAACTCGGCGCTGTTTCCGTTCGGATGGGGACTGAGCTATACACGATTCAGCTACTCGCAGCCCACCATCAGCCGGACCGGAATTCCAGAGCGCGAGTTGCTTGCGTCTCGAAGTGGGCCTGTGGCCACGGTGGGCGTGGACGTGAGGAATACCGGGAGCGTGGCCGGAACCGAAGTGGTGCAACTCTACATTCGCAACACGGCGGCCAGCGTGGAACAACCGGTGCGGGAGCTGAAAGGCTTTGCGCGCGTCCAGCTTGCCCCCGGCGAACAGAAGCACGTCGAATTCCCGCTGGGGTTCGACGAACTGAATTTCTACAACGTGGACATGAAGCGCACCGTGGAACCCACAACTTACAAGATCTGGGTGGGCGGCAACTCGCTGGCTACGGCGGAGACAAGCCTTCAAGTGATTGAGTAGCAGGCTAAGGAATAGCTTTCTTCGAGTGCACTTTGCGAAAGCTCTGTGTCAGGGCACGACTGCAGTCGTGCCGTAAGGCCAAGAAAATCAGAGGGCTTTAGCCCCTGCGGTGTTCGCCTCGTGCATCTCGAGAAGATCCAGACCGTCTTTCCGCAGTCCGATTCCCTTCAAAGGACACCCAGCCGGACCTCCGGTTGTGCCATCTCCTACGAATCCGAAATGGGATAGCGCGGATTGAACGGGAATATCAACTCTGCCTCGGCTGCCACCGGCTTGCCATTCACGGTTGCCGGTTGAAAACGCCAGGTCCTGACAACGTCGAGGACAATTTGGTCAAGCTGGTTGCCCACTCCCTGCACCAGGGTTTCGCCAACCACTGCCCCGAGTGCGTCCACCTTCACGTCAACCACCACCTTCTCTTCGTCGGCCGGCAGCAATGATCGCTCAGTGACAGACGGGTGCGGCGAGAAGATGGGGAAAGCCGGCTGGGCGTCTTCGGCATCGTCCCCGCTTCCACGCAAGCCCTGGCCTGCACCATTGCCCGCGTGAGGATCCTTCGGCGCGCCGCCCCCGGACAGTCTTTGCTTTTCTGCTTCGATGGGGAGAATCGTCTTCCTTGTCGCTTCGGTGTTCGGCGCGGGATTGCGGGTATGCGGCGCAGTCGCCATTGTGGGCAAAGGAATCTTGGCGGCATGGGAAGCGCCCACGTGCTCCACCAGCATCTGGGTTCTGAAAGAAACGGGAGAGACCACCCTGGTTCTGGCCACCATCCCCAGCAGCAGCGCGAAAGCTAGCACGCTTCCGTGCAGGGCAACCGAGAGCAGGACGGCGGGAAGGCGCCGTTTAGCTTGTTGGATTGGAGCCGGTTCGGTTGCAAATTGCATGGTGACCTCTGCCTGCACAGCGAACGGCCGGTGCATCGATTGTCGCACAGGTTTCGATTGCGCATGTCACTAGCCCGCTAGAGGTTTCTGTTCACAGCGTCAGCGCGTGCTCAACTCCCACTCTTGAGGGGAATCCTGAAGCTCGGACCCATGCCACGCCTTCCTTCTCTCAATCTGCGTTATCTTCGTCGATCTTTGCGAATAGCTCGGGAAGGGATAAATAGATGGGCGAGTTGGCGACTTCCAGCCGCTCCTTGCGAACCCAGTTTCCGTCGCTGCAATCCCAGCCAGCGCGCGTTTCCGGTTCTACAACCCAGAGGTTGGGTACGCCGAAACTTGCGAAGTTCCTCAGCCTCTCATCAATGCGGGAACGCCTATCTTCAGGGGACAGAACCTCGATGGCAATAAGCTGCGGTCTGGTGAAAACCTGCTCAATGGGGATGTCACGGGAGAAAACGCATACGTCGGGAATCCGCACCTTGCTGTCAGCTACTCTGGTCCTCTGCTCCTGAATCGACCGTATGCGCCACTCTTTCCCATGCTGGTAAAACCAGATCTGAATCGCCTGCTGGACCACGTTGTGATCGTACTCACCCACGTTCCGATCCTCCAGAACCCCGTCGACGTAATCGACGTCCGGCTCATAAGACGTGGTCAGGTAGGTATCAATTGAAATCTGTGTGGCTGTTCCCATCTTCCGCGCCCCTTCCCCGCTCCGCTCCGACTTGCCTCTCATCTTACCGCAAATCTGCTTGCCGGCATCAAACGCGGCAGAAGATGCCAGTCAGGAGCCTGACCTAAGGGCCTTCCGAGAGGTCCCGCCTCGATCGCCCCAAAACCTCACTGCCCCACCAGCACACCCTTAGCCAGCATCGACCGTATCCCCCTCAGCGCCTGCCGCGTTCGCTCCTCGTTTTCAATCAGCGCGAAACGCACATGCCCGTCGCCGTAGTCGCCGAAACCTATGCCTGGCGACACTGCCACCTTGGCCTCGGTCAGCAGCAGCTTTGAGAACTCCAGCGAACCGAGCTTGCGGTATTGCTCCGGAATCTGTGCCCAGACGAACATGGTCGCCTTGGGCAGCGCCACCTGCCAGCCGGCTTTGTTCAGCCCCTCCACCAGCACGTTGCGGCGGCTGCGGTAGTTCTCGCAAATCTCATGAACGCACTCCTGCGGACCCTCGAGCGCGGCAATGGAAGCAACCTGGATGGGCGTGAATGTGCCGTAGTCGAAGTAGCTCTTGAGGCGCGCCAGGGCCGACACCAGCACCGGGTTGCCCACCATGAACCCCACCCGCCAGCCGGGCATGTTGTAGCTCTTGCTCAGGGTGAAGAACTCCACCGCAACGTCTTTTGCGCCGGGAACTTCAAGCACGCTCGGCGGCTTGTAGCCGTCGAAGGCAATGTCCGCGTAGGCCAGATCCTGAATGAGATGGAAGCCATACTCGCGGGCCAACTCGACGAGGCGGGCGAGGAACGGCAGGTCGACGCACTCGGTGGTCGGGTTCGACGGAAAATTGACGATCAGCGCTTTGGGCCGCGGAACCATGCGCGGAATCAGATCCTCAAGCTGCGCCAGGAACTGCTCCCGGTCGAATACCGGCACGCTGACGACATGCGCCCCGGCAATCACCGGCCCATAAATATGAATGGGATAGCTGGGGTTGGGCACCAGCACCGTGTCGCGCGAATCGAGAATCGCCAGGCAAAGGTGGGCAATGCCCTCCTTCGACCCGATGGTGACGATGGCCTCGGTCTCCGGGTCCAGGTCGACGTTGTAGCGCGTCTTGTACCACGCGCATACGGCCCTGCGCAGTCTCGGCAGCCCGCGCGAAACCGAGTAGCGGTGGGTCGCCGGCTTCAGCGCCGCCTCCACCAGCTTGTCCACAATGTGCTTCGGTGTGGCCCCATCGGGATTGCCCATCCCGAAGTCGATGATGTCTTCGCCGCGGTGGCGCGCGGCCTTCTTCATGGCATCGGTAATGTTAAACACATAAGGCGGTAGGCGCTGAATACGACTGAACTCTTCCATAATGACTCCATTATCAACCGCGAGCAGGCGGCGGAATGTGACCAATGACCGGGAATCAGGCACAAATGGACCTGATTGGGAACTACATGCTTGGAATCTGGATGGGGAAAGCGGGTGTCTAGGCGGCGCCAGCCGCCGCTGCACGGGCCGCGAGCGCGCTGAAATCGCGCGAAGGCGTGAGGGCGCGAGGCCGGGATGCGATAGGCATGAAGGAATTATAGCGTGGCTTGTTCCATGCGAGAAAGCATAGCGCCCACGATTCCTATTCCGCGGCGCCGGCTCGAGCCCATACCATCCCCAATTTCGCAGCCTGGTCCCTTTTGACCAGCTTTCCGCACCGCCAGTGGCAAAAATAAAGCTGGGAGAAGTACGCCTGCGCGAGCTGGCTGCAATTGTTTCCGTCGGCGGGGAACACGGCCTGGATATCTCCACTTCAAACTCACCCGCGTTCTTCTCCCATAAAGGGACCCAATGAACGCCCTCCTGATTTACCCGGAATTCCCTGACACCTACTGGAGCTTCAAACACGCCCTCAAGTTCCTGGGCAAGCACGCCGCTCAGCCTCCTCTGGGACTGATGACCGTAGCTGCCCTGCTGCCTGCAAGCTGGAACAAGCGTCTGATCGACACCAACGTGGAGCGCCTGCGCGACCGCGACCTGGCGTGGGCCGATGTAGTGCTGCTCAGTGGAATGCACATCCAACGTGATTCTCTGGCGGCTATTGTCGACCGCTGCCGCGCGCGCGGGTTGCGCACCGTTGTGGGCGGACCCATCGCCAGCAGCCTCTCTTTTGCGGATCTCGGGGCGGACCACGTGGTTATTGGCGAGTCAGAAGCTCTCATCGGCGATCTCGCCCTTCACCTGGAGCAAGGCACCGCGAAGCCCATTTATCAGGCCGCCGAACGCCCTGAAATGACCACCAGCCCCCTGCCCGACCTGAGCCTGATCAAGATGCGCCGCTACTCCACCATGGCGGTGCAATACTCGCGCGGCTGCCCATTCAACTGCGAGTTCTGCGACATCATTGAGATTTACGGCCGCCGCCCGCGCACCAAGGCCGTGGCCCAGGTGCTGGCTGAGCTTGACCAGCTATTCGCTGCCGGATGGCGTGAAGCCGTGTTTATCGTCGACGACAACTTCATCGGCAACAAGACCCGCGCCAGGGAGCTGTGCGTGGCCCTGGCCCAGTGGCGCAGTCAACACAAAAAGAGTTTTGACTTCCTCACCGAAGCCTCGCTCAACCTGGCAGACGATCCGGAGCTGATGCAAGGGATGAAGGATGCCGGCTTCGTCTCCGTCTTCCTGGGCATCGAGACCCCCGATGTGCCGGGCCTGATCGCCACCAACAAGCTGCAGAACACGCGGCGCAGTTTGCTTGACAGCGTGGCCACCATCCAGAGTTATGGAATGCAGGTGATGGGCGGATTCATCCTGGGCTTCGATACGGACCGCGACGACATCTTTGACCGCATGGTCGAGTTCATTCAGAAGAGCGGCATACCCATTGCCATGGTCGGCCTGCTGCAAGCCATGCCGGGAACGCAACTGTTCCGGCGGCTGGGCAAGGAGGGCCGGATTGTGGATGCGGGCGGAGGCGACAACACCGGCGACAGGTTGAACTTTCTTCCTCAAATGGACGCTGCCAGGCTGGTGGAGGGCTACCGCTCGGTGCTGAAGCGGATCTATTCCAGCGCAGCTTACTACGAGCGCGTGAAGCTCTACCTGAGCCGCACCCAGCCTAAGCCTGAAAAGAAATCGGGCAGGCAGCGCGTGTCCCGGCAGCAGTGGGTGACGCGCGCGAATGCGAGGGCGTTCGTGACATCGATCGTCCGCCAGGGCATCTTTGGCCAGCAGCGCTGGAGCTACTGGAAGTTTCTGCTGGCGGTGGCCACACGTTATCGACATTGCGTGGGCGCGGCCATGACCCTGGCGGTGATGGGTTATCACCTGCAGGTGATGACCCGGAGGCTATCCGAAGCCCTGGATTCCTCAATGCAGCCTCCGGAACTGGAAACGAGCCTGCCGCAGGGACATGGCGGTGTGTAAGCAAGAACCGGAAAAGCGCAGAAATGCATCTCGGCCATACCGTGCTCATGCGCAAGCTGGGCCATTTCCAGCGGCTTAGCCAACAGGTGATGTTCCTAACAGGAGACTTTACCTCCCTCATCTCAAATGCCCAATGCTTGTAACTTGAAAGCAATCGAACCGCGGAAAGATGGAACCAGGACAGCAATACCGCCTGCTCGTCGATGCGCCGATGTCGATTTGAACATCCGGCCAGACTCGGTGTCGTAAAAATCTACTTTCCAATTGCGCGCCGGGCCCGGCGCTGAAACCGTCACAGTTAAGCCACGCAGGGAGCGTATGGGCCATTTCGGCGCACTGGACCTTGCATCGCGCACCCACACGAGGATGGTACGGCTATTACCGAGCGCCGCACCTTGGGTGGAGTGGTCTAATGCTATATCGATCGGCCGAAAGCCCGTGTAGTCTACGTTCTGAAGAAAACTGACAACAGGAAGGCAGAGGTCCTGGTACTTTGCCCGGAGATCCAGATGGTAATACGCATCATAACCATCTTCCCACCAAAGCATGCGGCCATTCATTACGCCCGACACCGCCGCTGCCCAGATTGCATTCTTAATACCTGCCGGTGCTTCGGCGCCCACTGAGAGCGTGTTTACGGGCGGTCGCGCGTCCAGGCCGCTCTCGCCGAGGAAAATCGGCTTACCATATTGCTTAAGCCGTTGCCGAACGGTTTGAAGAATCAGATCATCAAGATTCCCATTGAAAGGTTCAAGGTTCGCGTATGGATGGATTTCGATGAAATCCAGCGCATCGCTGCGGGAAAGGCTGGGCCAATCATTAATTCCTGACAGAGATGCTGTTACTGGCCGCAAGTGCGTATCGGCGGCTCGAATCGCCCTGGCGGCGTTCTCGACAAAGTCGACCCCATCCGCCTCGGAAGCGCCGCTGACTAAGTCGATTTCCGAGAAGATCTCCCAGCCGAGGATGTTCGGGCGCCCCTGCCAACGTGTCACCAGTTTTCTCAACCATTCCAGCCAAAGCTGGCGTGTCTGGGTATTCCGAAGAAGCTCGACGGGCGAGTCGGCTGGCCCACCCAGCGCCGCATTAAATGGATTCTGCTCCCAGTAATGCCAAACGAGAGGTGTTCCGTCGTTACCACCATCGTTCCAATCTCCCCATTGGGAGAAGACGGGAAGTACATACAGCCCGTTTTGCGCCGCCAGGTCGAAGACATGATCCCACCAAAGCGCCCAGGCTTCGTCTACTTCACGGGTTCCGCGGGGTCTGCGGCTAGAAGTGATCTGAATGCGAACAATGCGTTCTCCGGACTGGGCAATCTGCGCAAGGAGAACTCGAAGCTCCTCTTCGCTGGCAACGCTGAGGTTATGCCCCAGCAAAAACGACGGTCTTCCGTTTACGCGGAAGAAGAACTCGCCTTTGTGCAGCGTGATCTCCGGCAAGTTGTTTGCGCGCTCTTGTGCAAGGGCGAAACTGGCCGTGGCTGTTAAAAGTGTGAGTGTGTAGAGGAGCACGCGTCTCCAACGTGGTGTTTTCCTCATCCGCACACCCCGATGCGATCAATCCTTCTGTCGCTCATTCTCTCGCCCCTTCTTGCAGAGATCGGCTTCACTTCAGCTTCGTAAAGCATTCACGCCCGATATGCTTATCCGGCTGCAGTAATAACCTATACTTGTTCTGACATGCAAGCCCCAACTCCCACTTTTCTCCCCGTAGACGAACAGCTAGACCTGCTCCAAAAAGGCGCCGCCGAGATCATCCGCATCAGCGACCTCCGCGAGCGCCTTGAAGAGAGCCGCAAAACCGGCCGCCCCCTCCGCGTCAAAGCCGGCTTCGACCCCACCGCCCCCGACCTTCACCTTGGGCACACGGTGCTGCTGCGCAAGCTGCGCCACTTCCAGCAGCTTGGCCACACCGTCATCTTCCTGGTAGGCGACTTCACCTCGCTGATTGGCGACCCCTCTGGCAAAAACGTAACCCGCAAGGCGTTGAGCCGGGAGCAGATTGACGAATACGCCAAGACCTACCAGGAGCAGGTCTTCAAAATCCTCGACCCCACAGTCACCGAGGTTCGCTACAACTCCGAGTGGCTCGGCAAGCTGGGCTATGAGCAGACCATCCGCCTGGCGTCCCACTTCACGGTCTCGCAGATGCTGGAGCGCGACGAATTCCACAAGCGCTTCCAGGCCGAGCAGCCCATAAGCCTTCACGAACTGCTCTATCCCCTCATGCAGGGGTACGATTCCGTCGCGCTGGAAGCTGACGTTGAGCTCGGCGGCACCGACCAGCGCTTCAACCTCGGCGCCGGCCGCGAACTCCAGCGCCACTACGGCCAGAAGCCGCAGATCATCCTCATGACGCCGATCATCGAGGGGTTGGACGGCGTGCAGAAAATGTCGAAGTCGCTGGGCAACGCCATCGGCATCAACGAGCCGCCGGCTGAGATGTATGGCAAGCTGATGAGCATCTCCGACGAACTGATGTGGAAATACTGGGACTACCTCACCGACCTACGCCAGTCGGAGATTGATCAAATGCAGGAACAGGTTGCGATGGGCGACCTGCGTCCCATGGATGTGAAGAAACGGCTGGCGCGGACCATTACGGCGGGCTTCCACGATGAAGTCAAGGCTCAAAGCGCGGATGAAAACTGGACGCGGATGTTCCAGCACAAGGAGTTCCCTGAGGGCGCGGAAGAATGGCGAGGGAGACTTGAAGATTATCTCCCGGCAACCCAGTCAGAGACAGTTCAATTGCGTTCGGGATTGACGCCTTTAGACTACCGCGGGCTTGCTGGCGGAGGATCGCAACCTCTAAAACTTGCGAAACTGCTTACAGATTGTGGGCTTACAAGTTCAAACGCGGAAGCTCAACGCAAGTTGAAGGAGAGGGCGGTTCACATCAACGGCCAAGTCTGGAATAAAGCGGTTTGGCCTCTGGAAGGGTCTCATTTCACTTCCGCTGCGCCGGGGCAGTCGCGGAATGAGGTGCGCTTGCAGATTCGCCTAGGGAAAAAGGCGAGGCTTGTGATCCTCTCGTAGGCCTTACTGATGGGATAGCAGCCTTTGTCCGGGTAATCAGGCGGACATTTTCACTTGACTCCCTCTCGCGTCGGCGATCTATTGCTACCCGAGTGAACAGCCGCGCCAAAAGCTCACCGGTGAATCGAATGAGAATCTGGAGCGGATCACGAGCGTTTAGGATCTTTCCGCTTACCGCCGCGGCTGGGTGGTCTGCTCTTGCTGGGCACCCATCTAGTGCCCGGAATCGGGGAGAAACCGGAGCCTTTGTGCGTTGGACATCTATATTTCCTCAAGACTCCGGTCCCTGAATTCGGAGTCCAGTGGGTCGCTTCCTCATTGCATCTGTCACAACGTCGAGCGATTACCATACGAAGTTACTCCCTCAAGCTACAAATCTATCAACTCCTACTTTGGCGGGTGCCGCAGGGCCCATTTTTGGGACTTGGGAAAGCAAGAAAAAACGATTGGCTTATGGTTTCCCGCTTTTGCGACTCAGAAAGCCAACAATAGCCCATACCGCGCCACCGACGAAGGCAAGACCGAGGAGATCTCCCAGCAGATTCTCAACTGCAAGGGCTGGATCGAAAATCACAGCGCACATCTTAAGCCTTTCCCTCGCTTTCGCGCCGCTTCTTGATGTCTTCCGTAATCTGCCGCACGGAAAGCCCCTTCTGCCACTTGTGCCGATCCCGGGTATAGTCACCGGTTCCCGGACGGTAAATACG
>Ga0302278_10002055_pt1 | contig 23771 bp, 27 predicted proteins | sample III_Bog_N3_2_FD_194543 | JGI IMG/M metagenome (GOLD analysis project Ga0302278, IMG submission 194543) | Peat permafrost microbial communities from Stordalen Mire near Abisko, Sweden - III_Bog_N3_2 | ecosystem: Environmental > Terrestrial > Soil > Wetlands > Peat | place: Sweden: Abisko...
GGCGGGACGGGCATTTTTTTACGTTTCACGCCGCCGAAGATAAAAAGTTGGCGGAAGATTGTCCCGCAAAATCTTCATTAACCCCGTCTTCCTTACCTCCCGCCACTCTCATGCATACGCGCTGCGGGCTGCCCGCCGGGGTATAAGGATAATTTCCCTTGCATTGCGGGGGAAAGGGGTGGAGTTTGGCGGGACGGGCATGATCGGCAAACTGACATGGGTGATGAATCTGGCGTTGTCGCTCGTCGGGCTGGGCGCCATTCTCTGGCTGTTGATCCGGGCGTTGAGGGACAGCGACAACCGGAGCAGTTTGGTGGCGCGCTGGATCACCACGCTGGTGGTGGGGGGCGGCGGGGGTTTTTGCGCGGTCAAGCTGCTCTCGACGGGGGCCGGCTGGCTGGCGCCGTTTATCATCGTCTTTATCGCCATCGTGTTTTCCATCCTGTGGACGCCGATGTTGAGCGAGATCATCACCAAACCCCTGACGGGCTTGTTCGATGGCAGCACTGAACCGCAGGAACTCAAACCGCTGTATTCCACCGCGCTGGCCAAACGGCAGCGCGGCAAATATCTCGAGGCCACCGTGGCCCTGCGCGAGCAATTGGCGAAGTTCCCCAATGATTACGAGGGGATCTGTTTGCTGGCCCGCATCCAGGCCGAGGACATGAGGGATCTGGCCTCCGCCGAGATGACGCTCAACCGGTTTTGCGCCGACCCGAAGGCCCCGCCCAAACAATTCGCCGCCGCGATGACGCAGTTGGCCGACTGGCATCTCCAGGTGGCGCAGGATTCAGATTCAGCCCGGCTGGCCCTCGAGAAAATCATCGCGCAATTTCCGGACACGGACCTGGCCCAGGCGGCCGCGCAGCGCATTGCGCATCTCGACGGGGTGGAAAAGGTGATGCTGGACCGGCAGGATCATCCCGCCATGGTCGTGCCGGAAGGGGTGCAAAACATCGGGTTGCTGGCCGCCTCGGAATTTTTGCAACCCGGGGCGGAGGATCCGGCGCAGGCGGCGGCGCGGCATGTGCGGCATCTGGCGGCGCATCCGCAGGACACGGAAGTGCGGGAGAAACTGGCGATGATTTATGCCGATCATTATCAACGGCTGGATTTGGCGGTGGGCGAGTTGGCGCAGATGATCAACACGCCCAACCAGCCGCCCAAGCGCGTGGCCCACTGGCTGACCGTGCTGGCCAACCTGCAAATCCGGCACGGGGCGGATTATGACACGGTGCGCCAAACGCTGGAAAAAATTGTGACCGCCTTCCCGGATTTGCCCGTGGCCCAAAGCGCCCGGGTCCGCATCGCCCACCTGAAACTCGAAATCAAGGGGGTGGAAAAAGAAACGCCGGGCAAAAAGCTCGGCGTTTATGAACAAAATATCGGGCTGAAATACGGCTCGCCCTACCAGCGTTAGCGCACCCGGGTCAATTCGAGGGCGATTTCGGTGGAAAGCTGGTTGGCCAGCACCACGTCGGCCGTGTCATGCAGGGTGCGGGCCTGCACATAGATGTCCGCCACTTCCGGATTGGAGGACACGGATTCCACCCGGATCCACACTTTGCGGTTGTTGACGCGGGCTTCGAGGGAACGAACGGTATTGGTGATATCGTGGGGGATGAATTCCGAAACCAGCGCGCCATCGCGGCTGACGACCGCGACCGCCGCGGCGTAAACCTGGTCCCCGGAACGCGGATAACGCTGCTCAAACGTATCCCGCCCGAACCAGATGGCCCCCGTATGGGTGTCATTCACGGTGCGGACACAACCGGTGGCGACGATCACCGCCCCGGCCAACGCTGATAAAATAAGCTTCTTCATACCGGGGTAATGCAACTGAAAACGGCCCGCGCGTCAAGCTTGGAATTTTCGTTGAAAAGCCCGCGGCACCGGGGATGGGGGAATTTGAAGATCCCTTCCCCGCCCGCCCTCAGACTTGCGGACGACCCGCCAGGCGCGCCTGCTTCAGGTAGGTTTTCAGATAACGGTAACCCACCAGCTTTTTGTTTTCCTCGTCCCAGAGCCGGTAGGCGGCGCATTTCAGGCTGGCCGGCAGCGTGATGGGTTTGACGGATTGAAACAGCGGGTGCGAGCGGTGGCAGCGTTCGAGGTGGTAGTTGGGAATGCGCGCGCTGAGATGATGAATGTGATGGAAACCAATGTTCCCGGAAAACCATTGCAGCACCTTCGGCAGCTTGTAAAACGAACTGCCCTCGATGGCGGCGGAAAAATAATCCCAGTCCCCGCCGCGCTCCCAATAGACATCCTCAAATTGATGCTGCACATAGAACATCCAGACGCCCAGACCGCCGGCCACGGCGATGACGATCAATTGGATGAGCAGGTAGGCCTTCCAGCCAAACACGGCGGACAAGCCGACAGCCATGGCCAGCAGCGCCAGATTCATCCAATAAACCGAGCGGCGTTCGCGGGGGTTGGCCTTGGGCTTGGCAAAGCGTTGATGCACCAAAAACAGATACAGCGGCGCCACCAAGAACAGGACCACCGGGTTGCGGGCCAGCCGGTAGGCGAAGCGCTGGGCCCGGGAGGCCTGCAAATATTCCTGCACGGTCATCGTCCAGATGTCGCCGGTGCCGCGCTTGTCCAGGTTGCCGGAGCTGGCGTGGTGTATGGAATGCTCCCACCGCCAGTGATGAAACGGCGTCAGGGTGAGTACGCCCGTGATGAACCCGACGGCGGCGTTGGCCCGCGGGGAGGCAAAAAATGAGCCGTGCCCGCAGTCGTGAAAAATGATGAAGACCCGCACCAGCAGGGCGCCCGCCAGCACCGCCAGCGGGGGAGTCACCCACCAGGGGCAATACTGCACACTCCAATACATCAGGCACCAGAGCAGCGTGTAGGGCACGAGGGTGTTGATCAACTGCCAGACCGCCCGCCCCAGGGACGGTTTTTCATATTGCACCACGAGTTTCCGCCATTCCTCCACCCGGGTGGGGGTTTTGCCGGCGGCCATTTCTGGATTCATCATCATAGGTTAAATTGTGTTTAGTCGTCGCAATAAGTGTCAATCCAGTGGAAAACGCCCAATCCCCGCGCCCGGCGGCAACTTGGACGGCGGCACACCCAGGGCGGGAGCGACAACCACGCCCCGCGAGAGCGAAACCACCCAGTGAACAGACCTCTGAGAGTCCAACCCACGCTTCCGTTCAATTATTTAACTGTAATTATTGTCATAATTCCCGGTTATTCAACCGGTGTCAAAGGTTATATCCAATTAAATGCAAATCGGACCCCGGCGCCGGGAACCCGGGTACCGCCACCACACCCTCAGATTCCCTTCATCGGTTGCTTTCGAACCCCCTTTAAGCGATTTTTAATAACCCACTCGAATCCCGGCCCCCGTTTTCACGGGAACCGCCGGCGAATCCCCGCTTGAGCGGCGGCCGGAAACGATTATATTAACGCACATGGATCAATGCGTTATGAAAAAACTGATTTACACCCTGCTGCTGATGATCACCACCGGTTCTCTCCGCGCCGCCATCCACACGGAAACCGTTGAATATCGCCAGGGGGACGCCACCCTGGAAGGCTATCTCGCCTACGATGATGCCCTCACCGGCAAGCGCCCCGGCGTGCTGGTGGTGCATCAATGGACCGGTCTGGGCGCTTACGAGAAGAAACGCGCCGAGATGCTCGCCCAACTCGGTTACGTCGCGTTTTGCGCTGACATCTACGGCAAGGGCATCCGGCCCAAGAACGTCGCCGAAGCCGGCGCCCAGGCCGGCAAATACAAGGCTGACCGGGCGCTGCTCCGCCTGCGCGTCAACGCCGGGTTGGATACGCTTAAACAAAATGAACTGGTGGATCCCCGCCGCGTGGCCGCCATCGGCTACTGTTTCGGCGGCACCACCGTGCTGGAACTCGCCCGCAGCGGGGCGGATCTGGCCGGGGTCGTCAGTTTTCATGGCGGACTGGATTCCCCCACGCCGGCGGATGGCCGCAACATCAAATGCAAAATCCTCGCCTGTCATGGCGCGGATGATCCGTTTGAAAAGCCAGCCGACCTGGCCGCCTTCGAGTCCGAATTGCGCAACGCCGGGGTGGACTGGCGGTTATACCAATATGGCGGCGCCGTTCACAGTTTCACCGATTGGACCGCCGATGGCAGTCTGCCCGGCGCCAAATATAACGAGCGCGCCGACCGCCGTTCCTGGGCCGACATGAAGCAATTCTTCGCGGAGATTTTCAACTGATGCGCATCACCGGCGGCCAGGCGGCGCGGCGAATCCTGAAAGTCCCCAAGGGACTGGATGTGCGCCCGACCCCGGACCTCGTCAAACAGGCGGTCTTCAATTCGCTGGGCGAACGCGTGGTCGGGGCGCGGGTCTTGGAATTGTTCGCCGGCAGCGGGGCGCTCAGCCTGGAATGCCTGAGCCGCGGCGCGGCCGCCGTCCTGTGCGTGGAAAAATCGCACCGGCACGCCGACTTCATCCGCCACAACGCCGTCGGAGCCGGCTACGAACTAATTCTGGAAGTCCGCACCCAGGATGTCTTCCCCGCGCTGAACCAACTGGCCGCGAGCGGCCGGCAGTTTGATTTAATCCTCGCCGATCCGCCCTACGGCGAGAAAAATGTCGGTCGCCGTTCCACCTCCCTGGCCCAGCAACTGTTGGATAACCCCCACCTGCCGCAACTCCTCGCCCCCGGCGCCCGGTTCGTGCTGGGCCACACCAAGCGCGACACCCTGGAGGTTCCCCCCGCGTGGGTGGAAGTGAAGCTCCTCAAACATGGCGACACCCTGATGCGCTTTTTTGAGCGACCGGTTGCCGTCGCCCCTTAACGGTTTTAGCGCCATGCCGCCGCCCCCCAAATCCAATTCCCGCCAGCGCGTGCTCGCCCAATGGCGCGGCCTGGACCTCACGCCGCTGGAAACCGCCCGGGCCGTGCGCGCCCGGACGGCGGCCGACATCCTGCCGCAGTTGATGAAAGATTTGCGCCTGGACGCACGGCAGGGTGAAGCCGAGATCGTCAAAGTCTGGAATGAACTCATTGATCCGGTCATCACCGCCCACGCCCAGCCCGCCGGGGTGCATCACGGCACCCTGTTTGTGAACGTGGACAGCAACGTCTGGCTGTCCGAGATCGTGCGCTACCGGCGCAAGGAGATTCTGGACCGGTTGCAGCACAGTTTTGGCCGCAAGATGATCCAGAAAATTTCCTGGCGCGTGGGCTGATGGGATTTGAGCGCGCAAAATAACCGCATTTTGCGCTTGGGTTCCCCCGGACCGGCTTTTTAACCTGATCGCCGCATGGAAACGATCCGCCGCGCCGTCATTGATGTCGGCACCAATTCGGTGAAGCTGCTGGTGGCGGAAGTCGCCGGGCGGTGCGTGACGCCCTTGCTGGAAGAGAGCCGGCAAACGCGGCTCGGCAAGGATTTTTACGAGACCCACCGGTTGCAGCCGGAAGCCATCACGCGCACCGCCGGGGCCGTGGCCACGCTGGCCGACCGCGCGCGCGCCCTCCAACCCGCCTCGCTCCGCGTCATTGCCACCAGCGCCGCCCGCGACGCCCAAAATCCCGACGAACTCGTCGCCGCCATCCTGGCGGCCGCCGGGTTGCGGGTTGAAATCATCTCCGGCGAACAGGAGGCTGAATGGGCGTTTCAGGGCGTCACCACCGAAGCGCGGTTTGCGGTGGGATCGCTGCTGATTCTGGACGTCGGCGGCGGCAGCACCGAATTCATTTTAGGCTGCGGATCGCGGCGGCTCTTCGCCCGTAGTTTTTCCCTGGGCACCGTCCGCCTGCTGGAAAAATTCCCCCATGGTGATCCGCCCACCGCCGCCGAATGGACCGCCTGCCGCGACTGGCTCCGGGCGTTTTTGGAGGACCAAGTCCGGCCGCTGCTGGAACCGGTCTTGAAGAGTGGCGACCTGTCCGGTCCCGTCCGGCTCGCCGGCACGGGGGGCACCGCCACTTTGCTCGGGCGCATGGACAGACAACTCGAACATTTTGATCGGGCGGCGATTGAAAGCGTCCAATTGAGCCGGGAACACTTGCAAACATTGCGCGCCCGCCTCTGGAGTCTGCCGCTGGCGCAGCGCCAGCGGGTTCCCGGGCTGCCGCCCTCCCGCGCCGATGTCATCCTCACCGGCGTCGCCATCTACGCGGCGGTCATGGAACGGTTTGACCTGCCGCTACTGAGCCTGAGCACGCGCGGCCTGCGGTTCGCCGCCGTCATGGAATAATCCCGGCACTCGCTTTGCCAGCACCCGCCGCATATCATGCTCCCATGCGCGTTTTGATTGTGGGTTGTGGTTATGTCGGGCTGCCCCTCGGGGCGGAACTCGTCCGGCAGGGGCACGAAGTCTTCGGCCTGCGCCGCACCGCCGCCGCCGAGGCCCAGTTGCGGGCGGCCGGCGTCCGGCCGCTGGCCGGGGATGTCACCAAACCCGAGACCCTGGCCGACCTGCCCGGCCCGTTTGACTGGGTGGTCAATTGCGTGGCCTCCGGTGGCGGCGATGCCGCCGCTTACCGGCAAACTTATTTGCAGGGCACCGCCAACCTGCTCGCCTGGCTTGCCCCCCATCCCCCCAAAAAATTCCTCTACACCAGCAGCACCGGGGTTTACGGCCAAACCGACGGCTCCGTCGTCAAGGAAACCAGCCCCACCGAACCGGAGGCCGAAACGGCCAAAGTGCTGGTGGAAACGGAAAAGCTGCTGCTGGCCGCGTCCGCCGGCAGCCGCCCGCCCGCCATCATCTTGCGCGTCGCGGGAATATACGGTCCCGGCCGCGGCTACGCCTTCAAACAATTTTTGAAGAACGAGGCCCGCCTCGAGGGCGACGGCGCGCGCGTGATGAACATGATCCACCGCGACGACCTCATCGGCTGCATCATCGCCGCCTTGAAAAGCGGGCGGCCCGGGGAGATTTACAATGTCGTGGACGATGAGCCGGTGACGCAGGCCCATTTTTACCAGTGGCTGGCGGACAGCCTCGGCAAAAATCCGCCGCCCAGCGTGCCCGAAGATCCCGGGACCCTCCGCAAACGCGGCGCCACCCACAAGCGCGTATCCAACCGCAAACTAAAGATGGAAATCGGCTGGCCCTTTTTGTATCCCAACTTCCGCATCGGTTATTCCGCCGAACTGCTCCGCCTCGAACGTGCCGGCGAACTGCCGGTGGAAACCGACGAACGGTGATCCTTCCAGGGGCCTGCCCCGCGCCAGTGCGCCGCGTCCCAGCCGTAGGGGTGTGCCTGGCAGTTGGGATGAACCATCGGGATGAAGGGAACCCGGCGGAGGCGATGAAGACAAAGTAGTGGAAATGCTCTGACCGCAAAAGCGGATCGGGGTGCTCAAGATAAACACTTGCAACCTATTGCGCGGTAATTGCTTGCAAATTTATGAATGCCGGAATTATTCGCAGTGACCTCGTTCTGCGGGGAGGATGTCCGCCCGGATCTTCAACCGCAGGGTTTTCACGCTTTCCGTTTTCATTCCGCCCCCGGCCGCGCCTTCCGGGGTGACCGCCGGCACCCCCCGGACAGCCTCAGTCGCGATCGGGGCGGTCTGGGCGGAGGGAACGACAAATCTCCGGTGCGGCGCCGGGGCAGGGGCGGCGGAGACCGGCGGTGGCCCCACTCGTTTTGGTTCCATCGCCTCGAGGGTCGCCAGGTCATACGAGCGGAGCGACTGCTCCGGGGGGAACCCGCCGGGCCGGCGGAAAATCCAATGGCCCGTGGCCCTGCTTTTGACCCACCAACGGACGGCGGCGGCGGTCGTCACGCCCAAGCCAACCACAATTAAAATATTCATCATAAGATTGCCGACCGCCGGGGTTGGCCGGTCGAAACCATGGCCACCCCACCCTCAAGAACCCCGCCAGTCAAGTCTACTTTCGTTCTTCCCGGCCGATCTGTCGAGGCGAATTGGCCGCCCAAAATAGGTTAATTTAAGGGCCTTCAAGTCTTCGTCTTTGGCTCCGAAGGTGGGGGCGGCGTCCGGCGGCTGGGTTATTGATTCACCGCACCCAAACCGTGAATAAAATGACTCAGCGCCCCCCAGAGCGCCCCCAAAACCAGCGGGAATACCACCACCATCGGCCAGTTCCGCACCCGAACCCGCGCTTCAGAAACAGCCGCGCCATCCAGGCGCAGTTTGTAGGGGAAAGAACGCAGGAACCCCCAGCCCCAGGAAAGTTTGGCCGTGTGCCGGGAACCGGCGCGGCCAAACGTCACCTCCCGCGACCCGGTGGCTTTCAACGACCCACCGGTTTCCAAGATGCACCGCCCGTCCAGCAACACCTCAATGGACGCCGTACACCAAAGCCAGCGCGGCACCAGCCGGGCCTGCACCTCGATGGTGCCACCCTGCCAGTTCACCGCAGACGCAGTCGTTTCCGGCGCCGTTGCGGACGGCCCCGGCTTTCGCCCCCGCAGATATTGACTGATAATAAAACTCACGCTCAGCGCCCACAGCGGCAGTAACACAGCCAGTCTGGCCTTAATCTCCGCAAAAGTCCAATTTATCAAAAGCCAACTGCGGTCGGCGCCTGTCATCCGGGAGGTTGGGACCGCGTGAAAGTGTCTTTGCCGTCAACCGGTGGTGGTGTGATGGCGGCTCGCTGGGTCTGAGCCGGCGGCGAGCATGCGTGGCCGCCATTCGGCGAGGGCGGATTCGAGGTTAAACATAATTTTCTCCTTTCAAGGCGGCCAGCACGGAATGGACCAGGGTCCATTGTTCCTCGTGTCTGGCCATGGCGGTTTTGCCTTCTTTTTTGAGGGCGTAATATTTCCGTTTCCGCCCGGTTTCACTTTCGCCCCAGCGGGCTTTAATGAGGCCCCGGCGCTCGAGCCGGTGCAGCACGGGGTATAACATGCCGTCCGTCCATTCCAGCTTCCCGCCGGAGCGCGCCTTGACCTCCTGGATAATGGCGTAGCCGTAGCTCTCGCCCCGGGCCAGGAGGGACAAAATCAGCGGTTCCGCCGAGGCGGCGACGAGTTCTTTGCGAATCATAGGGACACTATACATAGAGTTTATATGTATGTCAAGTGCGGGAAAAAATCTTGAAAGAAAATCGTGCCAAGCGCGGGGAATCGTGGCTTCATATGCGGGATGAACATTCAAGTTGCCGTGCTGTGCGACGCCGCCACCAACGACCATGAGAAGCTCAATCTCCTGGGCGCGTTCGACACCATCTACGCGCAGCAACTGCCGGCGGTGCATCCCCAGTGTTCGGTGGCGCTGCGCCTGACCTTTTACGCCGGGGACGAGGGCAACCATCAGATCACGCTCAATTTTGTCAACGCGGACGGCCGGGCCATCATGCCCCCCATGCCGCTGGCGGTGGCGGCGACCCTGCCGGACGACGCGCATTTTGTGACGCGTAATTTCATTGTGAACTTCCAGCAGTTAAAGTTCAACGAGGCGGGGTTATACTCGCTGGACGTGCAAATGGACGGGCAATCGCAAACCAGCATACCGTTGCAGGTGAAATACGTCCCGCCGGCGGCGAATTCGCCGGAAGCGGGTTGACGGCGGGCGCGGCCCGCCGGGGCGTGAAAAACCCGGGGGCGCGCCATCCCATCCGCCGCCGTTTTCCGGGGTCGTGCGTTCAGGGCTGGCTGCGGGGTGCGGGGTGCGGCCGGCGGCTCCCGGTTGGGCTCCCCACGGCGGGGTCCGGATCGCGGCGTGTGGCCCAGGACAAACCGGGAAATTTTTAACGAAACGAGGCGGCCACGCCGGGGGGGGCTTTTCATTGGAGTCAACGCGGGCGGCTGACAAAAATTCACGCGATGCTTGACTCTCCGCCGGATTGGAACAAGACTGATGGCGACCAGCGGCAATATCAGAAAATCAGCAGTTGTTGGCCACCGACTATTCATGAAACCGATGCACCGTTTGCTGAAGCGCCAGCTTGAGCACCATTTTGGTGATGCCGCCAGCGTCCCGCCGGAATGGCAGGCGTTCGTTAATCGGGTGAATGAAACCTATCAAAAGTTTGACGCGGATCGCGCCGGGCTGGAGCACTCGCTGGCGTTGAGTGCGCGCGAATTGTCCGCCGCCAATTCGGAAATGCAGGCCGTCTTCCAGGCGATACCAGACTTGGTGTTGCGGCTCGATCATAACGCGACGATTCTCGACCTCAAGGCCGGCGCCACCGGTGACCTGATGGTCGCACGCCAGCATTGGATGGGGAAGCGGCTCAAGGACACGCCGCTGCATTCCGACGCCCATCAATTTTCGGACGCCATTCCGCGGGTGCTGGCGGAAAACTCTCCCGTCAGCTTCGAGTATTCCTCCGTGCTGCCCGGGGGGGAATCGCATTACGAGGCCCGGCTGGTGCCACTGTCCAAAACCGAACTCATCGTGATGATCCGCAACATCACCGAACGCAAGCGCCTGGAGGCGCAGTTGTTGCAGTCGCAAAAATTGGAGACCGTGGGCCGGTTGGTGGGCGGGGTGGCCCACGAGTTTAACAGTCTGCTCACCGCCATCATCGGCCAGAGTGAATTGCTGCTTGAAGACCTGCCCGCCGACGACCCGCTGTCCGAAAACGCCGCCCAAATCCGCCGGGTGGCGGACCGGGCGGCCACCCTCACCCGCCAACTGCTCGCCTACGGCCGCAAGCAAATCCTCCGCCCGGAACCCGTGAACCTGAACGAGGTGGTTGGCGGCATGAAGGAAATGTTGCGCCAACTCGTGGGCGGTGAAAAAACGGCCGTCAGCGTTGTGCCCGCCCAGGACCTCCAATGGGTGAAGGCTGACGCCGGAAAAATCGAACAGGTCATCATGAACATCGCCATCAATGCGCTCCATGCCATGCCCAACGGTGGTAAACTCACCCTCCAGACCGCCAACGTCACGTTCGACGAGGAAAGCGTCGGTCGTGATGCCGAATTAAAACCGGGCGATTACGTCATGCTCGCCATCACCGACACCGGCACGGGCATGAGCGAGAAGGTCAAGGCCCGCGCCTTCGAGCCATTTTTCACCACCAAAGGCATCGGGCAGGGAACCGGTCTCGGCTTGTCCACCTGTCAGGGCATCATCAAGCAAAGCGACGGGCACATCAGCATCTTCAGCGAACCAGGACGCGGCACGACCCTCAAAATTTATCTGCCGCAGATGGAAACTCCCGTGAAGATCTCCCCCCAGCGCGCCACCGCGACGGCTTAGGGGGCTAACGCCCCCCAAGCCGCTCGGAACCGCAAACCGGCCGCCGCCCCCCCGCAGGCCGCCCATGGGGCCGCCGCCAACGGCCGTTTCTGACACCTTTCCGCCACGGTTCTGACACCTTTCCGACACAACCAATTTGACAGACCCTTAAATCAACGTTAAAATAACAGTGTTGGCGCTTATGAAGCAGTCATCAACCAGACATGAAGAAGATCACCCCAAGGCTCGGCTTTACCCTGCCGGCCCTATGGCTGGCGGTTACGGCTCCGGCACAAACTTCTACGACGATTGACGATCCCTCGGGTGTCAGCAGCGGGCGGGCGGTTTCCGGACGGTTCAGCCCCGAACGGTTGGGCGGTGCGCTCGATCTTTCCGGCAGCTTTTTGGGTTTCCTCACGCCCAGCGGCGTTTCCGCGAAGTTAAGCCTCGCTTCTGGGCAAGACGGGGCTTGGGAGCCGTCGTTTTCCGGCCGTAATCTGGTGCAGAATTATTATACTGCGACGGGTGTGCAACCTGGTCTGCTCAATTCTCAGGGCTTGCTGGCGTCCTGGTGTGACACTTACAGCATCAACGAAACGGGGAGTTATGCCGGTGCTGGTCCGAGTCTGGCTGATTATTATAAACCGATGTTCGATCCGACATTGGGGGGGGCCAAGGACGGTGGCGGGGTGGACGCCGGGGCTGATGCCGACCGCACCGACGGGGGGCTGGACCCCGACTGGGCCGACCACCCGTTCGGGGTTAGGGATCATGGTTCCTTCCGGCCCGTGAACGATTTACTCGACTCCGGCAATCCTTGGGACGCCCCGGCGGGCCGGCCCAAGGTCGGGGCGAACCCCGCTCGGAAAAGCCCATACCTCTTCGCCAACCAAAGTTTTTTTATCGATCGCAATAGTTCCTTTGCGCTCCTGACTCTCGGGATCGGCGCCAATGCCTCCGCGATTTCCGGCATTGATGGCAACAGCCTGGTCGGCATCGGCACGGGCGGTCCCGCCGGAAATCCCCAGATTGAGCCCGTCACCCCGGAACCCTCCATCCTGGCCCTCGTTGGCATGGGGGCTGCCAGCCTGCTCCTCTACCGCCGTCGCTTCGGCCCCCCGCAGTAAGGGTTCTCCGGCGGACTTGGATTCCTCCATCAGGACGGATTAAAAATCTGCCTCCGGGCGGGACTCGAAGCTGGCCGCCGGCGGATATATTTGTCACCTTGGCTCCGTGGCGAATGAATCCGAACATCTGAACCAATCGGTGCTGGCCGTCGCCCGCCGGGACGTCGCGAAATTGCGCACGGATTTGACCGTGCAACAAGCCTTGGATGCGATCCGTCAGGGCGGGGTGGGGGAAAAAATCGTATATTTTTACGTGGTGGATGCCGACGACCGGCTCGCGGGCGTGCTGCCCACCCGCCGGCTGTTGACCGCCGCGCTGGAGCAACGGTTGTCTGACGTGATGATTCCCCGCGTGGTGGCCATTCCGCAGACGGCCACGGTGATGGAGGCCTGCGAGGCGTTCGTCCTGCATAAATTTCTCGCCTTCCCCGTGGTGGATGACCAGCGCCACATCGTCGGCGTCATTGATGTCGGTCTGCTCACCGACCAGGCGTTCAACGTCGCCGAGCCCGACCAGACCGACGCCTTGTTTGAATCCATCGGCTTTCGCGTCTCGCAACTGCGCGAGGCTTCGCCGCTGCGCGTGTTCCGTTTCCGGTTTCCGTGGCTCCTGGCCACGCTGGGCAGCGGGAGCGCCTGCGCCGTGCTGGCCAGCGCCTATGCCACCACCCTGGCCAAAAGCCTGGTGCTCGCCTTTTTTCTGACCCTGGTCCTGGGCCTGGCCGAAAGCGTGGGTATACAGTCCATGTCCGTGACGGTGCAAACCCTGCGCGGCATGACCCCCACGTTCCGCTGGTATGTCCGGGCGCTCCGGCGCGAAGCGGTCACCACCCTGCTGCTGGGGGCGGCCTGCGGCCTGGTCACCGGGCTGCTGGTGGAACTCTGGCGCGGGGCCGGGCTGGCGGCGGTGACCATTGGCGGGAGCATCACCCTGGCCCTGGGCGCGGCCGGGTTCATCGGCCTGACGGTGCCCTGGCTCCTGCACACGCTCAAATTGGATCCCAAGATTGCCGCCGGCCCGCTCACCCTGGCCCTGACCGACCTCTCGACGCTGCTCCTTTACTTCACCCTGGCCGCCTGGCTGCTTTGAACCCGCCCGTACCGATGCCCAAGTGGATCAAATTTATTCTCGCCCTGCTGCTCCTGCCGGTGTGCGCCGCCGAAGGCCTGGCGGTGGGCCGGGTGTTGCTGTCCGCGGGCGGCGCGGACACCACCTGGCTGCCGCTGCTCGCCGGCATGGCCTGCTGGTTCGTGATTTTCCTGCTCCTGCCCCAACCCATGTGGCTTTACGTCTTCGGCCACGAATTCACCCACGCGTTGTGGACCTGGCTCTTTGGTGGCCGCGTCAAACAAATGAAAGTCAGCGCCGGTGGCGGCCATGTGATCGTGAGCAAAAACAACTTTCTCATCGTCCTGGCGCCGTATTTTTTCCCGTTCTATGCCATGCTCGTGGTGCTGGCGTTCGGGCTGGGCGGCTTGATTTGGGACTGGCGGCCGTATCGGGTCTGGTTTCATCTGGCGCTGGGCGCGGCCTACGCCTTTCATGTCACCCTCACCTGGCAGGTCTTGCAAACCCGGCAGTCGGACATCACCTCGCAGGGCTGGGTGTTTTCCGGGGTCATCATCTTTCTTGGCAATGCCGGCCTGCTGTTGGTCGGGCTGCCCCTGATCACCGGCCAACCGGGATTGGGGCGCGCCATGGGCTGGTTTTGGTCGGATTTCGTCCAGATTTTGCACCGGCTTGGAGGCGGGTTCTAAAGCCGGCCGAAAAATGTTAACAATTCAGTCTTGAATTGTTTGGCGAATCAGGTCAATGCTGTTCCTACGTTTATATGGACCTGGCTGACATTTTGACGAAAGCGCAAATCGTGCCTGATTTGCGCGCCACCAATCGCTGGGAGGCGATTGACGAACTCATTGGCAATTTGGTCACCACCGGCAAAATTCAGCCGGCGGATCGGGAGGCGGTCACCGCCGCCGTGAAAAAGCGGGAGACCTCCATGAGCACCGGCATCGGCTTTGGCATTGGCATCCCCCATGCCTCCACCGATTTGATTTATGAAGTCGTCGGCGCGCTGGGCCGCTCCACCAAGGGCGTCAATTTTGAGGCCCTTGACAACCAGCCCGTCAAGCTCGTCATGCTCTTCCTCGTCCCGCAGGGTCAGTTTCAGAAACACCTCCACACCCTCGCCAACATCGCCAAGCTTCTCCATAAACTCGATTTCCGCCAGACCCTCGAAAGCGCCCCCGACGCCGAGGCCATGATGAACATCATTCGCGAATACGGGAAGAAGTAAGCCCGCATCCATGGCGAAGCCGCCCCTCCCCGGCGGGCCGGGGAGAATGAAGCTTCAAATTTCAAACGCCAAAATTCTAAGAAATTCCAAAGCTCAACCCTCAAAACTCGCATCGAGCGAGGGTGGCATTGGCGATCGAACATTGAGTTTTCCTTGGATTTTGGACTTTGAATTTTGATTTTTCCCATGGGCTCGCTGCTCTCGCGGGGAAGATTTGAGCTTCGGGAACGGTCATTGCAACGCGCTCCCGCAAGGTTTGTGCCCCACTTCGGCCCAAACGGTCGTGGTTCCAGACTTGCCTTTGCCGCCGGGGCGTGAATACTTGGGGGCAGGGCCGAACAAGGGCCAACCGGAAACCAATGTCAACCATGCAAAAGAATTTAACGGGCGCGGAATCCCTGGTGAACAGCTTCAGCCGGTTTGAGGCCGGCCCCCAGCCGGAATGGCTGCCGGCCCTGCGCCAGGCCGGCCTGGCGCGGTTCGCGGAACTCGGCTTTCCCACCACCGCGCACGAAGACTGGCGGTTCACCAATCTGGCGCCCCTGGCCCGGCTGGCCCTCGAACCCGGACCGGCCACCGCCGGAACGGACGGCGTGGCGGAATTGCTGGCGCGGCACACTTTCAGCAAACTGCCCGGCACCCGGCTCGTGTTCATCAACGGTCGTTATGCCGCCGGGTTTTCCACCTTCGGCCAACTGCCGGCCGGCGTCACCGTCACGAATCTCGCTGCGGCGCTGTCCACGCAGGCGGACTTCGTTAAAACCCATCTCGGCGCCGCCGCGCACACCGAGAATAATCCGTTCACGGCGCTGAACCAGGCGTTCTTTCTGGATGGCGGCTGCCTCCACGTCCCCGCCGGGGTGACGGTGCCGGAGCCGGTGCAATTCGTCCACATTTCCTCGGCCCCCAAGAGCGGGGAAACGCTCCAGCCGCGCCATCTCATTGTGGCCGAAGCCAACAGCAAGTTAACCGTGCTGGAGAGCTATCTGTCCGTCGGTGACAGCCCCCATTTCACCAACCCGGTGACGGAACTGACCGCCGGGGACAACGCCGTGGTCGAATTCGTGAAGTATCAAAACGAAGCGGTCGACGCCTTCCACATTGGCATGATTGCCGCCCATTTGGGGCGCGCCAGCCAGGTGCGCATCCATTCCTTCGCGCTGGGCGCGAAATTATCCCGCACCAACATCCGCACCCAACTGGCCGGCGAGGGACTGGAATGCATCCTGAACGGCCTCTACCTCACGCGCGGAGAGCAGTTGGCGGATCACCACATGATTGTCGAGCACGCGCAGCCGCACTGCGCCAGCCACGAATATTTCAACGGGATTCTGGATGACAAATCCCGGGGCGTGTTTCACGGCCGCATTCTGGTCCGGGAAATCGCCCAAAAAACGGACGCCAAGCAGACCAACAAAAACCTGCTGCTCTCGGACGACGCCACGGCGGACACCAAGCCGCAGTTGGAAATTTACGCCGACGATGTCAAATGCACCCATGGCGCGACCATCGGGCAGTTGAATGCGGAATCCATCTTTTACCTGCGCTCGCGCGGTATTGATACGGAGACAGCGCGCCGGATGTTAATCCACGCGTTCGCCGGCGAGATCATCGAACGGGTGCAGTGCGAGGCCGCGCGGGACGTGTTGAACCAGGTCGTCTGGGACCGCCTGGAGGCCAACCACCACCTGGCCGCGAAGAATTGATGTTCGGGTTTAGGGTCTAGGGTCTAGGATCTAGGGTCTAGGGTCTAGGATCTAGGGTCTAGGATCTAGGGTCTAGGGTCTAGGGTTGGAACTCGGGGGGTTGCCCGGTGCCCCAGACCCCAGACCCAAGACCCAAGACCCAAGACCCAAGACCCAAGACCCAAGACCCAAGACCCAAGACCCAAGACCCAAGACTCAAGACGCAAGACGCCAGTATGTTTGAAGATTTAAACGACCTTTACCAGCAGGTCATTTTGGACCACTGCAAGCAGCCGCGGAATTTCCATGAAATGCCGCAGTGCTCCTGCTCGGCGCAGGGCCGCAACCCGCTCTGCGGCGACCAATTGCAGTTGTTCCTCGCCCTCGAGGGCGACACCGTCCGGGACGCCAGCTTTGTCGGGTCCGGCTGCTGCATTTCCAAAGCCTCGGCGTCATTGCTCACGGATTATGCCAAAGGGAAGACCCGGGCGGAAATTGAAGCCATGTTCGGCCAGGTCCATGAAATGGTGATGACCGGCAAAGTCACCGGCGACGTGGGCAAACTGGCGGTGTTCGCGGGCGTTTACAAATACCCGGCCCGCGTCAAATGCGCCATCCTGGCCTGGCACGCGATCATCTCGGCGCTCAAGGGCGGGAACCAACCGGTCAGTACCGAGTCCGAACAAAATTGAATTTGAAGCCGGTGAATAGTTCGCAGTTTGCCAAAAATGCGCTACCTTTTGAATCGCCATGCATAACAATGAAACTGTAACCGTAACGCTGATCCGCGACGTCGAAGCCTACGTCGTCCCCGTCGGCACCAAAGTGACCCTGCAAAAGGGTGAAACCGCCTACATCTCCCAATCCCTGGGCGGCAGCCACACCGTCGTCGTCAACGGCAACATGTTCCGCATTGACAGCCAGAACGCCGACGCCCTGGGCATGGAAGTCGTCGCCAAGCCGAAGGCCACCGGCGCGCCCGTCACCACCGAATCCCTGGAAAAGGAAATCTGGAACCAACTCAAGACCTGCTACGACCCGGAGATCCCGGTGAACATCGTGGACCTGGGGTTGATTTATGACTGCCACCTGAGCCCGCTCGGCGACAACAGTTACAAGGCCGACGTGAAAATGACCCTCACCGCCCCCGGCTGCGGCATGGGCCCCGTGCTCGCGCAGGATGTGCAGAACAAATTGATCTCGCTGGAAGGCATCGAGGACGTCAACGTGGAACTCGTCTGGGAACCCCAGTGGAATCAGAACATGATGACCGAGGCCGCCAAACTGCAACTGGGTCTCTTATAATCCACTCCCCGGAGGGGCCCCGATAAACACCGATGAACAACCCTGATTGGTCCGCGCTGCGCAACGACTTTCCCATTTTGCACCAACAGGTGCATGGCAAGCCGTTGGTTTATTTCGACAACGCCGCCACCTCCCAGAAACCGCGCGCCGTCATCCAGTCGCTGGTGCATTATTACGAATTTGACAATGCCAATGTGCATCGCGGCATTCACGAACTGAGCAACCGCGCCACCGCCGGCTTCGAGGCGGCCCGGGTCCGCGCGGCCAAATTCATCAACGCCCCCAGCGCCGACGAAATCATTTTCACCCGGGGTACCACCGAGGCCATCAACCTCGTGGCCGCCGCCTGGGGCGCGAGCCAGCTCAAGCCGGGCGATGTCATTCTGCTGACGGAATTGGAACACCACAGCAACCTCGTGCCGTGGCAGCTCATCGCCCAGCGCACCGGTGCGAAACTCGCCTTTGTGCCCGTGACGGGCGACGAAGGCCTGCTCGACCTCACCCACCTCGATGCCCTGCTCACGCCGCAGGTGAAACTGTTCGCCATGGTACACATCTCGAATTCCATGGGCACGGTCAATCCCGTGGCGGAACTCTGCGCCCGCGCCCGGCGGCTCGGCATCACCACCCTGGTGGACGGCGCGCAGAGCGCGGGCCATCTGCCGGTGGATGTGCAGGCCATCGGCTGCGATTTCTTCGCCTTCTCCGGCCATAAGATCTGCGGCCCGACGGGCATTGGCGTGCTGTGGGGCCGCAAGGAAATTCTGGAGGCCATGCCGCCGTATCAGGGCGGCGGCGAAATGATTTTGAGCGCCGGCTACCAGCACACCGAATATAAATCGGCGCCGCATCGGTTCGAGGCCGGCACCCCGGACATCTCCGGTCCCATCGGCCTACACGCCGCCATGGATTATCTGGACGCCGTGGGCCGCGCCAACATCTGGCGGCACGATCAGGAACTCGCCACCTATGCCGCCGACCGGTTGGGCGAGTTGAAAAACATCCGCATCTTCGGTCCGAAAACCGGCCGCGCCGGCCTCGTGAGCTTCCTGCTCAAGGACGTTCACGCGCACGACGTCGTGACGCTCGCCGACCAGGCGGGCGTGGCCCTGCGCGGCGGCCATCACTGCACCCAGCCGCTCATGCACCAGCTCGGCGTGGAATCCACCGCCCGCGCCAGCTTCTATTTTTACAACACCCAAGCCGAAGTGGACCGCCTGGTGGAAGTCGTGCGGGAAATCCAAAAGTTTTTCGGGCAGTGAGTTGCAAAAGTCAATAGCACTTGCTTTCAGCCGGAGAACATTTCACTCTCCAGCAGAAAACATGAGCAGATTTTTAAGAAGTTTAAAACTGAACAACTTTCTTTCGTTCGGGCCGGAGAGCCACGACATCGAATTGACCCCGCTGAATGTGCTGATTGGCCCAAACGCTTCGGGTAAATCCAACTTCATCGAAGCCCTGGAACTGATCCACGCGACGCCCACGGATATTTCGGACGCCATCCGCCTTGGCGGCACGGCGGCCGAATGGCTGTGGAAAGGCACGGCGCCCCCGAAGCCGGCGGAAATTCAGGCGCGGATTTGTTCCAACGAATTGATCCCTGAATTGCACTATCGCCTTTCGTTCGCCGAGACGAACAACCGGCTGGAAATCCTAGACGAAGCTTTGGAAGAGACCCTCCCAAACAAGCCGGGCGAAAAGGACGTATTCTTTTACTACCGGTTTCAGAACGGCCACCCGGTTATCAACATCCAGCAGACGGTGAAGGATGAAAATGCCAAGAAACAATACGTCAAACGCCGGCTCAATCGCGAAAGCCTCAACCCTGAGCAGTCGGTATTCGCTCAGCGCAAAGACCCGGAAATCTATCCCGAGTTGACGCACGTGGCGGAGCAGTTCGGGCGCATCCAGATTTTTCGCGAGTGGGGTTTTGGTCGCTCTGCCGCGCTCCGGCAGGCGCAGCCAGCCAACCTGCCGAACGATACGCTGCTGCCTACGATTGTGAATCTCGGCCTGGTGCTGAACGATCTGGAACATCAGGACACCTGGCCGCGTTTTCTGGAATACATGCAACGCTTCCTCCCACGCTTCAGACGATTGACCACGAAAGTCCAGGGTGGCTCGGTGCAAATCTATTTGCACGAGGACGGACTCAAGACGCCGATTCCCGCCACCCGACTATCCGACGGGACGATCCGTTTTCTCGCACTGATGGCGGTGCTGCTGCACCCCGGGAAAGCGCCGCTGGTGTGCATCGAAGAGCCGGAACTGGGGCTTCATCCTGATGCCCTTGCGATCATTGCGGAGCTTTTGGTGGAGGCCAAGGCAAAGACTCAGGTCATCGTCACGACACACTCGGATGTGCTGGTGTCTGCGTTGACGGAGGAAGCGGACTCGGTGCTGGTCAGTGATTATCTCGGCGGCGGGACGGAGTTCCGCCGGCTGGAGCCGGCCAAGCTCAAACATTGGCTGGGAAAATATCGTCTGGGTGAAATCTGGCGGATCGGGAAATTAGGGGGGAACCTCTAATGGAAATTGCCGTTTATTTCGAAGGTGGAGGCGATTCCGCCGAGAGCAAGGCCACGCTCCGTTTGGGGATCTCCGCGTTTCTCAAGCCGCTGGTGGACCAGGCACGGCAGAAGCGCCGCCGTTGGTCCATCACCTGCTGTGGTGGCCGCGACCAAGCATACCAAGCTTTCCTTGACGCCACTCAAAACGAGCCGGAGAAATTCAACGTCCTGCTGGTGGATTCGGAGGCGGCGGTGACCGGGTTGCCGCGAGCGCACTTGTCGAAGCGCGACAATTGGAATCTTAAGGCCGCCAGAGAGGATCAAGTGCATCTTATGGCGCAGTGCATGGAATCCTGGCTCGTGGCCGACCCGGAGGCTCTGGCGAAATATTATGATCAAGGCTTCAACGCCGGGGCCCTGCCGAGGCGCATCAATCTGGAAGCAGAACCCAAGGCGCAAATTTATACCGCGCTCGAAAATGCCACCCGGCAAACCAAAAAAGGCAGCTACGGCAAGATCGAACATGCCAGCGCTTTGTTGACCCGTGTCAGCCAGGAGAAGGCCAAAAGCCGTTGCGCACATTGTCAAAGGCTTTTCACAGTCTTGGAAACAATAATCCATGATGTCCCACCGTCGGTTTGAATTGATGGGACGGCAGCAATTGCAGAACGTCACCCGGGCCTTGCGCGAAGCCAACCAGCCTTGAGCAAATCGCCAATTTGTGGCATCAGTTTTGCATGACATTGAAAGCCATCCTTCACAAGGCCGAGGACGGGGGATTCTGGGGCGAAGTCCCTTCGCTGCCGGGCGGCTATTCGCAAGGCGAAACCATTGTCGAATTGCAGGCCAATTTGCGCGAGGCGGCGCAGGGTTGTCTGGCCGTGTTGCAAGAGGAAGGGCGCTCCCCTGAGCCGGAGGTTGAAATCACCGAACCGATCCTGTGAGGCCCATCACCGGCCGGGAATTTTGCCGGTGGTTGAACGAAACCGTCATTTTCCCCGATTGCAACGCGACGGGCAATTGGCATGTCATTGGCGATGATTCCGCCCATCCCGCCGCTCGAAAACCACTTCCATTTATTGGCATTATTGGGTAAAATGGCCCCATTGCCATGACCGTCACGAGCAAAAACATCCCTTCGGTCACGCTGCCGCCCGGCGTCAGCCTGCGCCGCGTGGCGGCGGTGTTGCTCGAGGCGTGGGAGGTCGGCGCGCATCAGTGGACGGACAGCCCGCTGCAATTGCGCGAAGGGGCGTCCGCGAAGCCCGCCCTGCCCGTGCCGCAGGATGCGCTGGACCTGTTCCGCCTGTTGGCCGAACGGCGCGCACCATACCTTCTCGTCGGCGGCCTGGCCATGCTGACCTACGTTAATGGCGGCAACCCCTCATCAAGCCCGTGAAACCCCCGGCCAAGAAAACCCTCCCCCCGGAACCGACCCCGGCCAAGAATGGCCGTTGGACGGCGGAAGAAGACCGTCTATTGGCCACCAAATCCGTTCGCACCGTCGCGCGCCTCACCGGTCGCAGCCTCCAAGCCATTCACACCCGCCGCTGGCTCAAGCACCTGCATACCAATAAACCCTGGAGCCCGGAGGATGACAAGCTCCTGGGCACCCGGCCGGATGCCCAAGTCGCCCAGTTCCTCAAGCGCCCACGCTATCAGGTCGCCTACCGGCGGCGTCAGTTGGGCATTGATTTCAAACACCCCGATTATCACCCGTGGAAACCCGGGGAAGTGGCCATGCTGGGCTGGCTGCCGGATCGCCGGGTGGCCGCCATGACCGGGCGCACCCTCCAAAATGTGTCGCACAAACGGCGGAAACTCGGGCTCCCCTCCGTGGATCCCCAGTTGGCGCGGTGGACTCCCGAGGAGGACGCCCTCCTAGGCCGGCTGCCGGACAAAGAGGTGGCCAAAAAGACTGGCCGCACCCTCAACGGCGTGCTCCGGCGGCGGGTCAACTTGAAGATCCCCACGCCCACCCCCGCGCGGCACGTTTGGACCGATCAGGAACTGGCCTTGCTCGGCACCATGTCCGATCCGGATTTGGCCCGACAATTGCATTGCCCGACTTATGTGGTGAATTTTAAACGCTGTTCCCTGAACGTTCCCGCCTTTGCGGATGAGCGATTGCGCCCCTGGACCCCCGAGGAAACCCAACTGCTCGGCATCTTGTCCGACGGGGAAGTCGCCCGCCGGACCGGCCGGTCGCTCAGTGCGATCATCACGCGCCGCGCCCGGCTGCAGATTCCGATGAAAAATCCGTAAGCCCCGAAATAGACGGCGGCGGACCCACTGCCGGGCACGGGAACCGGACGCCAACCTTGTGCGCCAACTGGGGCGCACGCCGGTCGCCAGCAAAACGGTGGTAAACAAAGGAATCCTTCGAACGGCGCCTGGGTTTAAGCCGGTGACAGGCTGAAACTGCCCCTGAATCGCCCATATCCAAATCGGGGGGGGGGATCCGAAGCTCCTGAGCCCCACCGGGTTCAACGGCCGGCAGGTTTGTCCCGCAGAGCGGGGACGCCCTGCGGGTGCTGATTGAGGAAGAAACTCCTTCGCAAGTGGATGGTTTCAGGTGGGGTGGCTCTGGCACCCTTGCCCGGAGTGCAGTCCGTTTCCGGGCGAGATCCGGGGGGCTCGCTGGCGCTCGACCCCCGGCTACTTTCTGGCAACCCTTCCGCCTCCGCCAAGGCTACGGCGGACCGGCCGGGTTGCGGAACTGGCTGCCAGGCAATCACTTCCAGCAGGAGTTTCTTAAGAGCGGGATGCGAGACAGCAGTCTGGGAAGTCTGCGGTACTTGGGATCCGGTTGGTGGAAACCGGGGGTGGCAGGATGCGCCCGCCAGCCGACCAGGCCCCGATTTTGAATTTCCCTTCCGGGGCGTTTTATGTCATCATTGATGGCAAAATGGGATTGGATGAGCATGTCCAATTGATTGTCAGGCAGATCGAGGAACGGGTGGTCCAAAAGCTGAAACAACAGGCCGGGGCGCACGGGGTTTCAATGGAAGAGGAACACCGCGCATCCTGCGGGCGTCGTTGCTGGGCAGTCCCCCTCGATCTCCCAGAACATCCCGGGCCTTTGATGTTTCGCATGCCCGCCGTTTCGTCAGTGTGTCAGACCAGCCAAGTCCAGCTGGCGGGCGGAAGGCCGAAGTCCAGAACTCGATTGCCAATCCCGCCGGGCCTGTGCTAGATTGACAACGCCGTGCAAGTCACCGTTGAAATGCCCGACCAAGTTGCCCGCCAATGGGGAGATACCCCGGATACGGTTGGCCGTCACGTTTTGGAGGGTGCGGCCGTTGAAGGTTATCGCGCGGGACGCCTTTCCCAGCGACAGGTGGGCGCGATGCTGGGCCTCGATTATTGGCAAACCGAAGCCTTTTTGAACCAATGCGCCGCACCACTGAATTATTCCCCCGCCGATCTCTCCGCTGACAGCGCCACGTTGGAAAAAATTCTTTCCGGCTCGTGAGCGTGGTGGTCGCTGACACTTCACCCTTGCACTACCTGATTTTGTGCACACGGAAAACGTGTTGGCCCGGTTGTTCCGCCAGGTGGTGATTCCGCCAACGGTGTTCCGCGAGATGCCGCAACCAAACACGCCGCCCCTCGTGCGTCAGTGGGCATCCGCACTGCCGTCCTGGATTACCGTGCAAACGCCCAAGGTGCTCACTCTGGCAATCGATATTGATGCCGGTGAGAGGTAGGCCATCTGT
>Ga0302278_10002056_pt1 | contig 23765 bp, 21 predicted proteins | sample III_Bog_N3_2_FD_194543 | JGI IMG/M metagenome (GOLD analysis project Ga0302278, IMG submission 194543) | Peat permafrost microbial communities from Stordalen Mire near Abisko, Sweden - III_Bog_N3_2 | ecosystem: Environmental > Terrestrial > Soil > Wetlands > Peat | place: Sweden: Abisko...
AGCTGGCAAAGCAGGCCTTCGCCACCACCGCGGCTTACGACAGCGCAATTGCCGGCACGCTCGAGCAGATTGGCGGAACCCACGCGCCAGAGGAAGGGGCGGCAATTGACTCTGAAGCCTTCCCTCAAATACTTCGCATCATTATGCCGCGCGCGCGGTCGTTGCGCTACGGCGAAAACCCGCATCAGCGGGCCACGCTTTTCGCCGACGGATCGGGACTGGGAATCGCCGGCGCAACACAGCTGCAAGGCAAGGAGCTGAGCTTCAACAATCTCGTCGATCTCGATGCCTGCTGGGAACTGGCGCAGGAGTTTGAAGAGCCGGCGGTCATCATCGTCAAGCACACCAATCCCTGCGGCGCGGCCACGGGAGCAACCGTCCTCGAGGCCTACAAGAAGGCGCTGGAGGCCGACCCGGTTTCGGCGTTCGGCGGCGTCATCGGCATCAACCGCGAGGTGGATGGCGCCGCGGCCGATGAGATTGCCAAATTATTTGTTGAGGCCATCGCAGCGCCGGCGTTCACCGCAGAAGCAAAAGAGCGCTTTGCGGCGAAAAAGAATTTGCGGCTGGTCGAAGTAAAGTCCGCACCTCCAAGGCCGGTCGTCAAGCATGTATCGGGCGGACTGCTGCTTCAGGATGCCGATACCGGCCGCGTAGTAGAGAGCGAACTCGACGTAGTCACGTGGCGGCCGCCCACGGCCGAGGAACTGCGCAGCCTGCTCTTCGCCTGGCGCGTGTGCAAGCACGTGAAGTCAAACGCAATAGTTTACGCGCGCGATGGCCAGACAGTTGGCGTGGGCGCCGGCCAGATGAGCCGCGTGGATGCGGCCAGATTCGGCGCGCAGAAGGCGGTGCTGCCGCTCAAGGGATGCGTAGCGGCATCCGACGCGTTCTTCCCGTTCCCCGATGGGCTTGAAGCGGTGGCAGCGGCCGGTGCGACTGCGGTAATTCAGCCGGGCGGCTCGGTGAAAGATCAGGATGTAATTGCCGCGGCCGACAAACTGGGAATTGCCATGGTGCTCACCGGCATCCGGCACTTCAGGCACTGATTCGTCAATCGGATATTGATTGCAGCCATGAGCAAATGTAGATAAAGCGATTCGGCGCGCATCAAAGCGGGTGTGAAGGAAGCTGCGACCTTCGAATTTGCGGCGGTGACGCAACGAATTTCCGTTCCCGAGCCACGCACACGAGACAAATGGCGCGTAAAATCGTCTTTAACAGCAGGCGGCTTTGAGATCGACGGCCGCCTGCGTATCTTTTTTGCCTCTGCGGAAGTCCTTTGCGCACCATCCACAGAGCAGGAAACAGCGCGGAATCCCCTGAATGATGACAAATAGACTCTTAATCTCGCCTTTCCGGCTTGCCCTTGTCGCCACCCTCGCCGTGCTGCCTGTCGCGCTTGCACGCGCCCAGAACGCTCCTGCCAACCAGGAGCCCCCCGTTCTGCCTTTGCAGAAGCCGGCGACTCAGGTGCAGAATCCAGCCCAGGTGGCGATGGCCGATACCAGGCCTTCGACGTCTCCGGCGTCCGCAACTCAGCCGAATCGCTCTGTGGCGTACTATCACGTTGCGTTGGCGGCTACCTATGAAGACGATGCTCTCAGCGACGGGCGCCCCGACGACGTTACGCGCGCCATTGAAGAGTACAAGCTGGCGCTCAACGCCGATCCCGAGTCGCCTGAGTTGCTGAACGCGTTGGCCGACCTGTATTTCCGCACGCCGAATCACGAGCATGATGCCGAGGTTACCGAACGCACGCTGCTCAAGACTTCGCCCGATGACATCAATGCCCACAAGATGCTGGGCCGCATTTATCTGCGCCAGCTTGGCGAAAACGAGAATGGCGTTTCTTCCACCACGCCGTCAGGCAACGTGCTCGACCAGGCGATTGCCGAGTTTGAGAAGATAATCTCCCTGCAGCCGCGCAGCGTTGAAGACCGCATGGTGCTGGGCCAGCTTTACACCGTGAAGCACGACCAGGCGAAAGCTGAAGAGCAATTCAAGATAGCGCGCTCCATCGAGCCCGATTCAGAAGACGTGGTGCTCAACCTGGCGCGGCTCTACGCCGAGAGCGGAGACATTCAGCATGCCATCACCGTGCTTGAGTCTGTTCCGGTGAATGATCGTACACCCAAGATAGAGTTCACGCTGGGCGCGGCCTACGCGCAGTTGAAGAAGCCCAAAGACGCGATTGCCGCGTATCAGCGCGCCGCGGACATGGAGCCCGGCGATCTGCGCACCATTGATGCGTTGGCCGAGGCGCTCTTCAACAACGAGCAGTACGACGAAGCGCTTAAACAGTACCAGCAGGTTGCAGCCGCCGATCCTGAAAACCCCGAGGCGCTGGTGCACATCTCTGAGATTCAACGCCACCAGGGCAAGTACGAGGCAGCGCTGGCCACCATTCAAAAGGCGCTTAAGATCGACTCCACGAGTCTTGAAGCAGGCTATAACGAAGGCCTGCTGTACGACGTGCTAGGCCGGTTTTCTGACGCCGAGCAGGCTTACCAGACCATGCTTGAGCAGTCATCCATCTCTCATGTCAGCGGCGCTGATACCGACGAAGACAAAAACAATCGCGGCATTTTTCTGGGCCGGCTGGCGGCCGTTTATCTCGAAGAAAACAAGATTGACCAGGCCGTGGCCACTTACCAGAAGATGATCGAACTGGGCGGCGAGAGCGCAGTGAGCGGCTACCAGGGGCAAGTGGACGCATGGCGCGCGGCGCACAACGTTGACAAGGCCGTTGAGGTTTCGCAGAAGGCGGTTGCCGCCAATCCGAAGAACCGGGACATCAAGCTGATGCTGGCCCAGGAATTAGCCGACCAGGGTAAACCGGACGATGCCATCAAGATGGCCACCGATCTGTTGAGTAACACGCCCGAAGATCGCACCGTTGATTTCGCCATCGCCCAGATCGACGTACGCGCGCGCCGCTGGAAAGACGCTGAAGATATTCTGGCCAAGGCCGATCCGCTCTGCACTAAGAAGGAAGATCGCACCTATCTCCTCTTTTTGCGCGGCGAACTGGCTGACCGTCAGAAGAAGTCGGAACAGGCCGAAGGGTTTTTCCACCAGGCACTGGAGCAGGATCCTAACAACGCAATGACGCTGAACTACCTGGGCTACATGCTGGCAGACAAGGGTGTGCGCTTGCCCGAAGCGCTCTCGTACATCAAGAAGGCAGTCGACATTGAGCCCATCAATGGCGCCTATCTTGACTCGCTGGGCTGGGCTTATTTCAAACTGGGCGATTATGAACTGTCAGAAGACAACCTGCGCCAGGCGGCGCAGCGAGACCAGACCGATCCCACCGTGCACATGCACTTAGGCGACTTGTATGAGAAGACCGGGCGTGTGCGGTTGGCCGCGGCCCAGTGGCAGCTTTCTCTGGACGCATTTTCGAAATCGTTGCCTGCCGACTACGAGACAAGCGACGTAACCAGGGTGCAAAAGAAGCTTGAAACGGCAAGAGTCCGCCTGGCGAAGGAAGATCACACGATCGAGCCGCAGGCTAAGCCGGAATAGACAGTCAGAGATTTCCTACCGTATCTACGGCGGCCAATCCACTTTGGACTGGCCGCCGTTTGTGTCTACAGCGATCCGCCTATACAGACTTCTGGTTTCGCAGGCCCTTCCTACTTGGCGTGCGCAGCCGCCGCCGAAAGGTAGAGATCCACATTGCTCTTATCCACCAGCGATGTTCCGGTATCGATAAATGCCGGGTAGGGCGAGAACGCATCCGAATTCCAATCCTTGGTGGGTTGCGCGGGCGGATTGTGAAAGACCTCGTCCAGAGCCTTGAGACCCACGTATCCCATCGTGAACGGCTTTTGCACGATGGTTGAGTCAATCACACCGTCCTTGATCCCCTGCAACGTATCGGGATTCACATCCCACGCGACCACCATGTGGCTGCTGTCGTGGCTGCGTTTCACGGCTTCAGCCACCACCTCACCCGATGCCGACTCAAGGCAGATGAACGCATCGATCTTCTTGGCCCCGGTCAGCGAAATCATCTGTTGTGTTTTGTCGAAAGCAACGGCGTTGTCACCCTTGATGTCGATCACGTCAACAATGTTGATTCCCGGCTTGGTGGCAAACACATCTTTGAAACCCTTAAGCCGCTCTTCGGTATTGGGCTGGCCGGTGATGGTAAAGAACACCACGTTGCCCTTTCCGCCCAGCTTCTCAACAACCCGGCGGCCGCCAAGCCGCCCCGCATCAAGATTGTTGGTGCCGATAAAGTAGAGCCGCCGGCTGCCAGCGGCGTCGGAGTCGATAGTGATCACCGGAATGCCCGCATCCTCGGCAGCATTGATCCCCGGCGTAAGCACCGCAGCATCTGAGACCGAGATGAGAATACCCGCCGGCTTGGCGGCAACGGCCGCTTGAAGCTCAGCAAGTGCGTCCTGCGGGTCGTAGTTGGCGGGCCCTACGGTCTTGGCGGTCACGCCATATTCCGCCGCCGCTTTCTTAAAGCCGGCAACGGCTGTCTGCCAGTAGTTGGTCGACATATTTGTGGCCACCAGGTAAAAAACTTCCTTCTGCGAGTGTCTGGCTCCGCAGCCCGGAATGAAAACCACCGCCAGGGCCGCCACCGATAACGCCATTCCCTTCATGAGTTTCATTGTTTCCTCCCATTCAGGTGAGACTCTTTGCAGCAGCCTGCGCCTGCAGTTTCAGATATGCGCGGGCCTGCGAAAAAAATCCGGCAGGATCGTACTCCGCATTTCATGCGTTTGTCCATCCAACTGCGCATAGAGGTGTTTATAGAGGTCGAAGCCTCCGCCCTTCGGTGACCTTCAACACGCCGCTGTCCAGCGTGCGCCTTGCCGTACCCTTTTGCGGTATAACCAAACGAGACCCACGAATGACGCGTACGCATGATGAAATAAATCCGATGAAGCTCGAGACCCAATCGCCGGTCCCACTGCCTGCGGGCATTGCCGTTTGCGGCGATGAAGGCGCCGAACTGACGCAACGCTGCTTTGCGCAGCCGCCGCACGCCTATCGCTCGCCCTTCGCGCGCGACGCGGCAAGGATCCTGCACTCGCGGGCCTTTCGGCGACTGGCCGGAAAGACGCAGGTATTTACGCGGCTGGCAGGCGACCCCGCCAATAACTATTCGAGCGATCATTTCCGCAGCCGGTTGACGCACACGCTTGAAGTAACGCAGATATCGCGTACCATGGCCGCCGCGCTGGGACTGAATGTGGAACTGGCCGAAGCGCTCGCCCTGGTGCATGATATCGGCCATCCGCCTTACGGGCACGCGGGAGAAAAAGCCCTCGACACTGCGCTCAAGGCTCATGGCCTCGGCTTCGATCACAATCTGCATGCGCTGCGCATTGTTACCTGGTTTGAGGAGCGTTACCCCGCCTTTCGCGGGCTTAATTTGACACTCGCCGTGCGCGAAGGCATCATCAAGCACTCACGCGATTACTCGCCCGCCGAGCATCCTGAGCTGGCCGAATATTTTCTCGATCAATATCCGCCGCTCGAAGCGCAGCTCATCGATCTGGCCGACGAAATTGCGTACTTGACGGCCGATCTCGACGACGGACTCGACTCGGGAATTCTCGCGCTCGACGACGTCCGCGAGGCAGTGCCGCACTTCCGCGCATTCCACGATGCGGCGCTTGTCCGCTACCCCAACGCAGCGCCGCGCCTTGCCGTTTATGAAGCGCTGCGCAAGCTGCTGAACGTCTTAGTAACCGATCTATTGGCCGAAGTGCAGTCCAGGGTGAAACGGCTGGGTGCGTCAACCCTCGCCGACATTCGCCGTGCCCCGACGAGACTTGCCGCCTTGAGCGCGGAGATGGAGCAGGCGCGCGCCGCGGCAAAGAAGTTTCTCTACGAAAACTTTTACAACTCGCCCAGCCAGGCCGACACGCATATCCACGCGGACAAAGTTGTGGCTGGACTGTTCGCCATATTGATGGCCGAACCTGCATTAATGCCTGCCGATCACCAGGCACAGATCGCCAGCCAGGGCCTGGCGCGCACCGTAGCCGACTACATTGCCGGCATGACCGATAACTATATCGAGCAAATGTGGGAGCGCTCCAGCAGGTAACCTCTGCCGTGACCGGCTATTTCGTAGGCAGGAATTCGATCTTGGCAAGATCCTCAACCGCCTTGAATCCGTAGTCGGCGGTAACAAGTACTCGGTCGGCCGAATCCAGCGCAAGGTCCATCGCAAATCCGTCGGCGTAGGCTAGATTCCGGTCGACCCTGAGTGTGGCCGCTCGAATCGCCCGTTGGCCGGTCGCCGGTACAACTTCAGCTTCGCTTGGCAAAAAACTTGTCAACACCGAGGTTCCGCTTGCAGGCCCAAGTCGCTCCCTAAGCTTTCCGGCAACTTCACCCCACTGAATGGCCGAAATATATATCTTCGAGCGATTGGCAACACATGAAGCCAGTATCGCCCAAATGCGATCTGACCCCGGCTCATTATCGATATATCTCAGAATCGCTGATGAATCCAGAACGTAGGCCACCATCAGCGTGTCTTACCAGCCTTCTTCTCTGAGCTCACGCTCGCGCTCGCGCCTGCGATCTTCGATAAGAGCGTCGCACATCGACGGTCCTCCCGCAGTGATGCCGCGCATCGACTTGATCCGCGCAAGCTCAGCGGAAAGACTGTGAGGATTGACAATGATGCTGCCATTCTCGGCACGGAACGAGAGCTTAGTTCCACGCTCGATGCCAAGTTGCTCTCGAATGGCAACTGGGATTACCACCTGCCCTTTGCTGCTGACCTTTGCGACATTTTGTTCGAGAGTCTTCATGGCTTACATTCTAACATAAGTAAGACATAAACAGCCTAGTAAGACATAATTATCAGAGTAAGACGACGATGTTATGTCTTACATTTCCCGCAGCGCCCTACTGCACCAACCCTTGTGGTCTAAGCCGTCGCAGATCAAGCGCACAAGCCACGGCATTTTGCACGTTAAGGCGCAAATTGTCCGAAGCCGCCCAAAGCCACAACCGCGACACTGCGGTTCCGCGCGCCGGAATCTCGGGATGCAGGCGCACCAGCACATCATTCTGGCCGGTAGCTGCAAGATTCGAGGGTGAATCGGTGTCTTCAAGCACCAGGTCAACGCGCTCGCCGCTCAGCGCCTCTTCCAGGATGGAGACTTCAACCGGCCGCTCCAACTCAACAAAAATCGAGAAAGTATGGCCGTGAAATGCCGGCGCATGAACCAGCTGCATGGCGAGTGCCGGCCAACGCCCCTGCGACAGCGCATGGTAGTGGCGGCGAATGCGCGCCTCGGCATTGGCCAGATTCACTTTTGAGTTTTCACCCATTCCGCCCAGCAGGTTATAGGCAGCCTGCGCATCGTAAAAGTCGCGAGGCAATGCCTGGAAACTGAGCAGGTTGATGGTCTGCTGGTGCAGCTCGTCCATGGCGGCGCGGCCAAACTCGCTGGCCGGCTCAAGAACTGTGGCCGCGGCTGAGAGCACCGGCGAAGCCTGCAGCAGGCGCTCCATCAGCAGCCCCAGCGCCAGGGCGGCCGGGTGCGCAGGCACAACCGCCGGCGTGAACAAATCCACCGTTCCCGAGTCGGCGCCGAGCCAGGGAGCGCGAACCAGCACGCCTGTTTCCTGGTCGAGCACGCCGGTAAGATCGAGAACCGTGGATCCCGATCGCAGCGCCTGACGCCAATGCCGGCGGGTCAGGTCTTCAGAGCCGCAGAAGAAGGTGAAGTCGATGCGCTCGAATGCGTCCAGGGAGAGAGCCTGAATAAAGGTCACCTCGTCGCCCACCTGGTCGATTTGTCCCCGTGCCTCTTCTTCGTCGAGCAATGTAATATTGGCAGCGCCCAATGGCGAGTCAACGAGCGCGTCTTTCAGTTCACGGCCAAGCAGCGATGCGGCTCCCGCGATGGCGATCTTGTACACAGGCGTCCTTTTAAAAAAGCGTGTTTGCGGTGCTGACGTTGCCAGCGTGTTTGCGATGCTAGCAGACTTGGTTCGGCAGTGTTTGATGAATCTCGAATTGAACGGCTTTGTAAAAGGGCACGAGTTTACTCGTGCCGAAAATGGCTAAAAACTATTTGGGCTTTAGCCCCTGAGGGATGCCCCTTCTTCACAATTCTCCAGATGCGATTCACCAACCACTGTCTAATCTGTAAATCTCGGACCCAGCGGTTCCGGCTTCGGTTCCGGCACAGCAGGTTCCGCTGCTGCAGGTCTAGGCCGTCGACGGCGGCGAGACCATCCATAAGCCGCGCGCGCCCAAATGCCCGAGAACATATACGCCAGCGCACCCACAAAAAGAATCACATTTGAAAACCGAAGCGTGACGTAGATAACTACGGCCAGCACCACAAGAAGCTGGAAAGGGTGGCGGCGAGTGAGGTTGATTTCCTTGCCCGACCAGAACCGCCATGTGCTCACCATCAGGAATCCGATAAGACCCACCAGGATGAGCCATGGAATGGCGACCCACCACGCTTCAACTGGATAGGCGTTGAAAAAGTGCACCGTGGCAGCCACAAGTCCCGCTGCCGCCGGGATGGGCATGCCGACAAAGTATTTTCGGTCGGGCCGGCCGGGATTGCGCGGCTGGGGGTCGTGGCTGATGTTGAAGCGCGCCAGGCGCGAGGCTCCGCAAAGCAGAAACAAAAAACAGATAAAGGCGCCGGCCTGTACAAGATGCTCGTGCAGGATCGGGTTCATCGAATCCGGCAGAAAATGGAATCCCCACACAAAAGCCAGCAGGCTGGGCGCCACGCCGAAGGTGATCACATCGGCCAGAGAATCGAGCTCGCGGCCAAAATCAGTCACCGTGTTGGTCATGCGCGCGATGCGACCGTCGAGGGAGTCGAACGGGATTGCAAATAGGATGGCGATGGCGGCCCAGTCCAAATGCATCCGGGAATTGTTGTTGGTGATGGCGTCGATGGTCTGCGTGATGGCAAAGTAGCCCGCGCCAATGTTACCGGCCGTAAATAACGACGGCAGCAGATACATGCCGCGCCGCAGCCGGGCTTTGGCTTTCTGACGCGAATCCTGCCGATCGAGGTTGTTCATGCTCCCTCGTTCTCCAACCTGTCCGGCCCTGCCGTATCCAAATCGGCACTGGCCGATGCTGACCTATCAGATCTTTTCGTCGGCACAGCCATCGCGGACTCAAGCATCTCGGCCAGCACCGTGGCGCCGCCATTCACCTTGTCGCCCACCTTGACCCGCAGAACGGCATCGGCGGGAAGAATCACATCGACCCTGGAGCCGAATTTGATGAGGCCAACCCGCTGCCCGCGTTCCACCGTGTCGCCCGCCTTGAAATTGAATACGATGCGCCGCGCCAGCAGTCCGGCTATCTGCTTGAACACAACTTCGATGCCCTCGTCTTTGCCGCGCCCCTTCACTGTGACCACATTCTGCTCGTTCTGATCGGCCGAGTCGGGGTTCATCGCGTTCAGGTACTTGCCCTTCTTGTAGTCCACCCGGCTCAGAATGCCGCTGATGGGCGCGCGGTTTACGTGCACGTTGAAGACGCTCAAAAAGATACTGATGCGCAAACGCTCGCCTTCGGGGGTCTCAATCAGCGCGGTCTCAGTCACTTTGCCGTCGCCCGGGGATACAACCAGGCCAATGCCAGCAGGGATGGCCCGCTCGGGGTCGCGAAAAAACTGAAGAAAGAAAATAGCGAGAAGGATGGCGGGAAGGCTCCAGGCCCAGTTGCCTGTAAGCCACGCCAGAACCGCCGCCACCGCTAAAAGGCTCAATCCGTATATGTAACCATCACGAACCATCGTCCCAACGATTATACGGTGAACCCCGAATTGGCTGGAGGCAACGCTAAACGGGTCGACACTTGTGACCAGGGATCGATTAATGGTGACCCTTGGCGGGGCAAATCAGCAGACACAATCGCTGACACCCAGCCTGTGGGTCGCACGCATCGCCCATTTGTCGAGCCGGAGAGGCTCGCGCAACGGATCTTAGGCTATGACCAGGGACCGGCGCTCAAGCGCAAAGATCAGGTCCTTGGCGTGCAGCTTGAGCTTCTTCAAGCGAACTTCCTCAAGCTGTTCATCTGCACTTAGATAGGGCTTTTGAATCAATTCATCCAACCGCTGAGCGTAGCGACGATGTTCGGCGTGCAAGCGATCAATTTCTTCGCCCAGCGTTGAATCCTTTATATCGTCCATCAAGCACCTCCGGTCGAGCGGTCCCGGTTTTTGCGGCCAACCGGTGCTCCCGCTTTTAGCAGAACATTCACATATAGCTCCGTTGCGTGTAGTTCCGCAAGGGGGAAACGAACAGAAAGTAATGGAAGGCTGTGCAAAATCGGGAGGGCCTGTCAGCCACGGTGATCTGAATCACAAGCTTGCGAAGGAATTGACCGCCGCAAGATAAGTTTTGCAAGACCAAAATAGCGCCGAGTTTCAGTCCACCTTCGCAAGAAATACCGATCAGCGCAGCTCCCAAGTCATCAGCACCCCATCCTCAACCGGCTCCGAATAGTACCGGGTTCGCAGACCGTTCACATTAAATCCTAAAGACTTGTAGAGACCAATTGCGGCAAGATTTGAGGTGCGAACCTCAAGGTGAAGGGTCGCAATGCCACCCAGCTTCAGCTGGCTCACGAGCACAGAGAGAAGCTTGCGCCCAATGCCGCTCCGCTGAAAATCCCGAGCGACGACAATGTTCTCAAGCTCAGCTTCGGGAGGGATGCGGCTGGCGACTGCAAAGCCGAGAATCTCTCCAGAGCGCGCTTCCTGCGCCACCAGGGCGATTCGGCGAGAGAGAAACTCGCCGGAGAGCATCTCGACAAACGTCTGGCGAGACCAGTGCGCAGCTTCATCGAGCGACTCCACCAGGCCGATCACCGCTTCAATGTCCGATTCGGCCAGGTTTCGAATTTCGACATTCGCGGAATCGAATTTCATGGTTTGGCAGGCCGCGGCGCGCCCGGCGCCGCCATATTCGCCGGACCAAATATCTCGGCATCGGAGCGGCGCAGGTAATGGCCGTCAAGCAAGGCCAGGTCCTGGGCCACTCCGGCCACCAGCAGCGCCTCGCCGATCCGCATTGAGTCTGACGCGCGCGGAGCAGCCACTCGTACCTGCTGCGTCTCGGGCCAGGCCGCAGCCAGCATTGCGGCAGCGGCCTCGTCGCAGACGGCGATGCGCACCGGCGCGGGATGAATCGAAGCCAGCTCTTCGAGTCCGGCAAGCAGTTCTTCCGCATTGCGGCCGGAGCGCTCGATGCGGAGAAAAATCTCGCCGCGATGCGCGTCGAGAGCCGCCGCCGTCACTTGGCCCTTGCGCAAGAGCACTTTGAGCCGCGACACGGCAACTACAGGAATCTGATCGGCCTCGGCGAGACCTTTCACCGCGCTCAATCCCACGCGCACGCCGGTAAAGCTGCCCGGACCGTTCACTACGATGATGCCGCCAAGATCGCCAACCGACGCGCCCGCAGCCACGAGCAGATCGGCAACTGCTGTAACCAGCGTCGCTGAGTAGCTGCGCCCTTCAAGCTCGGTTTCGCCCAGGATCTCAAGGTCGCGTCCGGCCAGCCGCCCCAGCGCCACCGAGCCCGCTGGCCCGCAGGTGTCCACCGCCAGTAGAAGCTTGCCATGCATGGGCGCAATTGATTGGTCGGTGGGAGCCACTTACTCATGATGGCACGAGAGCTACCCCCTCCCCCCTACTATTCGAGGGTCAAATATCGTGCTTTCATGCATTTGCAGGCGAATTTTTCCCGCAGCAATTTGAATCCAAATGACTTGACTGCAAAAATCTCAAAAACAATGAGTTACGAGGCGGCTCTTAAGCCCATTCAGCAGATGGTTGGTTCGGCTATGTGGAATCAGCTCCATGTTCTGAGATCATTGTGCGCCGAAAGAGGGAAATTAACTGCAAATTGGCGAAAGAAAAAATGAACGAATCTCTAACGACGCTTCGATAAATCTCGCGGTTCCTCTATAAGCGCCTGGCCCACGCTATTCTCCCTCGCCCGGGTTCATCAGTGCGCCGGCAAACAGCAGCGCTCCGGTGGCGTTCTCCCGCACCAGAAAGACAAATGGCCGATTAAGGTCCACGTGGAACGGATCTGCCCCTGTTAGCAGGCCCGCAGGAATCACGCCGATCACCGTCTCCGCATCCGCATGAATTCCGTGCTTGTCAGCGGTGAAGTCGATTGCCTGAGCAACGTCATTCACCTGGGCTACCGGAACATCGTACGAGCCTTTCGGGCCAAATCGTTGTTCTGGCCGGGCTACCCCTTCGAGGTCCTCAAAGATATCGCTGACCCCCATCGCCTCTAATGTTTTTTCAAGGTGCATCGTCGCGTGAATGGTGAAGATGGGCATTGTCACAGAGCCGAGCGCCGGCTTCATCATGTTCAGTGCGTCTGGCTCTGAGGCCAAGATCCCCTCCAACTCCTGAATCTTCATACCGTCGCGCGGCAGCACCGCAATCATCGAAACCCGCCCGCAGGGCAAGACAACAGCTTCAAACTGATCAGTCTTCAAGTGCTCCAGCTCTTCGAGGACACTATCCACTTGCTGAACTTGCGCGCTCTGGCCCGACTCTGCGCGAAACACTCCCGGATGGGGTTCGCTTTCCATGAAGAGCTCTTCCCACGTCTGCCGCAGATGTGTTCCCGATGAGAGCCATACTTGGTCGAGCGGGGAAACCTCTGGAATCCGACCTGTCTCGCTCCGACTGGCTTGCAAATCTACCGCGGTTGGCTGCCTGTCGCCAACATCCACCAACTCCAACCCAAACAGCTCCTTTGCGCTCTGCACAAACCACCTATTCAATAGTGGAGACTCATTCTTTTTCGCGCGGTAGATCAGGCGGTTCGTAATCCAGAGCGACTCGTCCACTATGTGTTCCTTCGGCTTCTTCGCGCCCGGTGGCGACTGCACGACCTTCGGTTGTTCCATTACCGACAGAACCATCTTTGCCGGAATTCCCGGATCAACGCCGCGGTCCCATCCGAAGACTTGACTGATTTGTTCTCGCGTTTCTTTACGAAAACTGTTGGCTCCGATGGCGCTCAGCAGAATCGTCAAGGACAGTGGCGCGACCACCGCGTTCTTTTCGGGAGCTTGTGCGTGATTCTCTGCGAGGAGTCGGAGCCCAAACTTGTCGTTGCCGCGAAGAAATTGTTGCAATGACTGTCCGGGCTGAACCTGCGTCTGTGCTGACGAGAGTAGGCCAAACGGACACAAAAGCGCCGTAACGAGCAAAACGGTCTTTGGATTCATGCCCAAAGCATACAGCGCTTCGCCGCTGTGCGGGCCCGGAGGCCCACACGACGAAAGGTTGCGGAAGGACTCGTGCAGGCAGAAAAATCATCCCTCTGCGGCATCTAAAGCCGAAGCCATTTTATCGGCCCCAACGGCACGACTAAAGTCTTGCCCTGACGCTTCGTGCCCTTGAGCTGAGTTTTTCCGCAGCCAGTGAGGGCGGCGCTACGTCTACACTGCAGCCAGCGCCTGGTCTAAATCGGCAATCAGGTCTTCTTTATCCTCAATGCCGATCGAGAGCCGGATGCGGCCTTCATTGATGCCCATTCTCTGGCGCACCTCTTCGCTCACCGAGCCGTGCGTGGTGGTCGCCGAGTGCGAGGCCAGCGATTCCACACCGCCCAGCGACTCTGCGTTGAGGAAGATCTTGATGGCCGCGAGAAAACGCCCCGCCTCATCGCGAGAATTGAGCTCAAAACTCATCATGGAGCCAAAGCCCTTCTGCTGTTTGACCGCGAGCTCATACTGCGGATGGCTCTTCAGCCCCGGATAGGCGAGCTTCCGCACCTTGGGGTGATTGGAGAGAAATTCTGCAACGGCTTGGCCATTCTCCTCGTGCTGTTTAACGCGCAGCGGCAGCGTCTTGATTCCGCGCAGAACCAGGAAGCACTCGAACGGCGACATCACGGCGCCAGCCGCTTTCTGGATAAGCCCAAATCTCTCCTTGTGCTCGGGCGTCGAGCCGATGATGGCGCCGCCCAAGCCGTCGGAGTGGCCGTTGAGGTACTTGGTCGTCGAGTGCATCACAATGTCCGCGCCGAGCGCCAGCGGGCTTTGCAGCACCGGCGACATGAATGTGTTGTCGACGCTCACTTCGGCGCCTTGCGCGTGCGCAATCTTTGCCACGCCGGCAATATCCGTGAGCACCATCAGCGGATTCGAAGGCGTCTCAATGTGCACAAGCTTGGTATTCGGCTTCATCGCCTTTTGAACCGCGGCCAGATCGCTGGTGTCGACATATTCAATCTCGATGCCATAGCCCGACACAATCTGGTCGAAGAGCCGCACCGTGCCCGCGTAAACGTCCAGCGAGCAAACCACGTGGTCGCCGGTGCGCAGCATGGTAACGAGCGCCGCAATTGCAGCCATGCCGGTAGTGAACACGTGTCCGCTGGTGCCGCCCTCAAGCGCGGCCACCGCGGTCTCAAGACGGTCGCGCGTGGGGTTGCCGGCCCGTGAGTAGTCCCAGCCGCGGTCAGTGCCGATGCCGGTGAGCTCAAAAGTCGATGAGAGGTAAACGGGCACATTCACCGCGCCCGTCAGCGGGTCGGGATGCTGCCCTGCATGAACGGCGAGGGTCGAGTATTTGTAGTCGGCCATGTTCCTTTTTCAACTACCAGTTCTTGAGTTTTGAAGTTGGCCTCATGATGTGCCTTGTAACAGGGCACGACTTCAGTCGTGCCGAAAACGCCGTAAAAAGCGCTGGGCTTTAGCCCCTGAGGGATGCCTTCTCGGCGTAGGCCATTGATGAATCCGCTTCTGGTTAATAGCTTATCGTGCGGGAGCGGGCTCGATGGAACGCCGGGCAGCGAATGGCATTGAGCGAATTGCGGGACGCGAGAAACGGGCGGTGAACAGCAGGGCTGGCGCCGCCTCTGCGATTAAGGCCTACGGATTCTTGCAGGTGAAGTTCGCAGCATCCTGCGAGTCGCCCGAGCCGTTATACGCCGCGTATTGCGGATAGGGACAAAGCGGGCGCGTGCGACCAGGGAACGCAGCCCCTGTGGCCAAGATCGATTGGGGTGCCTGTCCTTGCTCGACCCATTTCTCCAGCGCCGTAAGAGCATCGAACTGGTCGGTCGCCGGCCCTCCGCCGCAGTGATTCATGCCGGGAATAAGAAAGAGGCGGGCCATCGACTCGGTTTTTTCAAGACCGCCGCTGGAGAGCTCGAGCTGCTGGTAGTAGTCGATAATGTCGTCGGCCGAAAACACCGGATCGCTCAGCCCTTCGTAGATGATGAGCCGGCCCCCGTGCGAGCCAAAAGTTGAAAGGTCAGTATCGACGGCATCGTTGATGCGCGCGGTCTGGTCGGTCAGCGCTGCGGCTTTGTCGAAATCGAAATTGAAGACGCTCAGGCCTGCCACGTGAGGATGCACGAAGTAGTCAGTCAGCGCGGCGGCTCCCATGGTTGTGTTGATGGCATTGGGCTGCGCGGTGGGCGACATGCCGATCTTCCACATGCGCCAGCCCATCTCGCCGACGCCGGCATCGTAGGGCCAGCCTGAGTAAAGCGCGTTTCCCTTGGAGTCGTGCGCGCCGCCGAAAATCTTCTTCAGCGCGCCAACCTGCTCACCTGTCAGACAGGCCGCGGTCTTGTCGCCTTTGCAGACCAGTTCTGCGGGGTCGAATTTGCAGGCGGAAAAGTTGTTGATCTCGCCGTCTTTCAATCCATCGAGTTCATCGCACTTTGCCAGAACGGCGTTTGCTACCAACTTGAGATCGTCATTGGAGAAGGACTTGCTGAGAACGGCATGGCCCGTCGCATCTTTTGGCGCTGCCGAGAGAAATGCCTGTGTGTCCCAGGCCTCGGCAATGGCGGCGTGGGTGAGCCTGAAACCGGGATCGCCGGCAACCGCGCCGTCAAAATCGAGCGGGTTGCGCTGGATGGCCATCATGGCCTCGCGCCCGCCATTCGAACAGCCCACAAAGTAAGAATGCACGGGCGGCTTCCCGTAGTAAGCACCGATCAATTGCCGGGCAACGCGCGCCGTCTCGGGCGTCGATTCGAAAGCAAAATCGAGCCACGCCTGCTGCTCATGACCAAACGAAGCGTCACCTCCCTGATGGCCGCCATCGTCACTGGCAACTGCATAGCCGCGTTCGAGAGCGCTGGGCAGGCCGTGCCCGGTTGCACCGATTGCCGCCCCTACGGAGCCGTCCAATCCGCCGCCGCCCTGGAAAAAGAATTTGCCGTTCCAGTTGGCCGGCAAACGTATTTCAAATCGAATTCCGTAGTGTTTTCCGTCAGCGCCGGTGCGATCGCGGATAACGCCGGTAACTTTACAGAATGCTGGTAGCGACACCGATGGCGCCCCCATCATGCCGCCAGCTTTGCTGCCCGCAGCCACCGCGTCGGAGCCGGAAATTGTGGTGTCGGCAATCGCGAGATTCTTCAACCCCGCACAATCCTGCGCCCGTACGCTCTTTGATGCTGTTCCGCAAGCGATCACTCCAGCCGCCACAGCAACCAACGCCCAATTTGAATGCATCGTTATCCCGCCTCTCGTCCTTTGTTTTAAGACAGTATCAAAACGCCTGCTCACGGCCCCATTTAGTCTCAAGCAGCCATATATATTGCGCAATCGATGATTGCGCGTGTCAAAGAAGTTTTCACCTGGGTTAGCACTGATTCGGAGACGGACGAGAGTGTGAAGAGGTTGCAGCGAGAGCCTTCGCGCCCCTAGCCTATTTTGTCACTTCGCCCGTCTGCTTTTGCTTCGGCACCACCGGGAAGTAGCCGGTGCGGGTGCGGACCGTGAGCTTGCTCATGCCGGGCGCTGCGACTGTGACCTCGATACGGCGGAAGCCGGGAACCGAAGTTGGCTTGGTGGAGTGGTAGCCCAGCGTGTACTGGCTGCGAATATCGCGGGCCACCTCGGCAGCAATCTGGTCTACTTCTTCAATTGACTTGGGAAAGAATGCCATGCCGCCGGTCTCGCTTGAAAGCAGCTCGAGCGATCGCCGGGCGTGGCGCACCTCGGTACGAGTCATCTCGTCGCCAAAGAGCAGGCCGATTGTATAAATGACCGGGCCGGAAAGCTCCTGCACGCGGTGGATGGTCTGCTCAAGGTTCAGCGTGGAAGCATTGTCGTCACCGTCGGTGATCAGCACCAGCACCTGCTTGGGCCGCTTCCCTTCTTCCACCAGGTGATCGGCCGAGGCCACAACCGCGTCGTAGAGAGCGGTGCCGCCCCGGGAGTCAATGTGCGACAGGCCGTCGCGCAGCTTGTTGATGTCGGCGGTAAAATCGCAGTCGATGAAGGCTTCGTCAGAGAAGTTCACCACAAAGGCTTGGTCGTTGGGGTTCGACGCCTGGATAAGGTCAAGCGCGCTTTTATTCACCGAGGGCCGCTTACGATACATCGAGCCTGAGTTGTCGATTACCAGGCCGATTGAGACCGGCAGGTCGGTGTGCTGAAAGCTGAGCAGTGTTTGTTTGACGCCATCTTCAGACACCTGAAAGTCGTCCTTGGTCAGGGTCTGGACAATTTGCGAGCCGTTGAGCACGGTGGCGTTCAGCACCACCTCTTCAACGTCGGTGTGCAGCACAAATCCCGTGCCCTGTTTGCTGACCGGCCCGTTTCCCGGCACGGCAACAGTGCCTTCAGGGGCACGCACGGGGTCGCGGTCCACGGTGAGAGGCGCGGTTTGTGCGGGCGTGGGCGCCGTCTGCCCCGGGGCTGGCGCCGTTGCCTGCTGCGCAGCCAGGGTAAGCGCGGTTCCGGCCAGCATGACCGTCAGGATTACGTTATTGCGAAGGCGCATAGTAGCCGGATCGAGCATAAACCGATAGTCGAAATAACTCCGGAGGCAGATTTGGGTTCACCTTCACTTTACGCCAGTTACCACGGTGGGTCGGACCGGCGAGCAGGTATCCAATCACATAGTGGTGACGCAGCAGGATGGAGATCGTTTCGGTCGCCTGCCCAGAATCGCTACAAATGCCGCTCTATTGCAATGGCGCATAGTAGCCCGATCGAGCATAAACCGACAGCGGAGGCAGGCCAGCGGGTGGGTTGACTCTTACCTTCACCTTGCGCCATTTGCCGTCGTGGGACATGTCTTTGGGCTTGTAGCCAATCACGTACTGGTTGCGCAGTTCATTTGAAATCTTCTCGGCAATGTCGCTCATCTCGTCAATATCGTCAACCTTGAAGAGACGCCCTCCGGTCGAATCGCTCAAATCTTCAAGCAACTGCGGCCCGGTGCGTTCCTCGGGTGTGGCCGCGTAGGCGTCAAAGATGCCGATCGAGTAGATCTCAGTGTCTGACTCGCGCACTTCGGCGCGGACCTCGCCCTCGGTGTAGCGGGAGCGATTATCGCCGCCGTCAGATACCACAAGCAGCGCCTTGCGTTCGTGGTGCGCGTCCTTCATCTTTTCAACGCCGAAGTAAATGGCATCCAGCAGGGCCGTGCGCTTGCCGCTTCGCACCAGTGCCAGCCGCGCCTGAATGTCTTCCACCGAGCTGGTAAAGTCCTCAATCAGCTCGGGCCGGTCATTGAATCCAATAACGAAAAATTCATCCTGGGGATTGGCCGTCTTGATAAATTGCAGGATGGCATCCTTGGCGCGGACAAGTTTCGAGGTCATCGATCCGGAAAGATCGAATACGATCCCAATAGTCACCGGGGCATCCTCGCTGGCAAAACTCGCGATCTTCTGCTCGTTGCTGTTCTCGTAGACCTGAAAATCCTCTTTTTCGAGGCCGGTAACCAGCCGGTTCATGGGGTCGGTGATGGTCACCGGAACCAGCACCATGTTCACGTCCATGCGAATGAACGAACCAGGGTGGATTTTGAGGGATTTTGAGCCCGCTTCAGGCGCAGCCTCAGCTCCTGCCGGCTCGGTGCCCTGTGTCGCCGTCGATGTGGGCGGCTGCACATGCACCTTGTTCAGCGGATCGTCCTGCGCATGAGCGCGGGTCAGGAAAATGAATGCGATAAATAAGGCTAACCATGCCTGGCGGCGGAACATTTCCCGTTGACCGCCCCCATACTGCCGTTCGCGAGACTGGGGAGGGATCGTCATCGAATTGCACCCTGAGGATGAAGGCGATATTAGCACGATTTGCACACCTGCTGCGCTTTCAATATGGGAGAGGTGCTTGGTGTGTGACGTTGCCGGCGGAATGATGGTAGCAGCAAATGCTGAGATACAATCGAAGCTGAACCCTTGGCAACCTGAACTTGCTTCATAAGCAGATGCCCGGTCCCAGAACTCCAACCTTTTCAACGCGGAGCACGACTCTCTTCATGGCTCGCATTTATCCTTTTCGCGCCTGGCATTACAGCCCCTCAGCCGTTCGTCTGGATGACGTCGTCACCCAACCCTACGACAAAATCTCCCCTGCAATGCAGCAGGGCTACTACCAGCGCAGTCCCTACAACCTTGTCCGTATCATTTTGGGCCTGCCTGAATTATTTGATGCCGAACGGGGCGAGAGTGTTTACAGCCGAGCGGCGCGCGACTTCAAGGCCTGGCGCGAACAGGGCGTTATGACCCAGGAGAAGGAGCCCTGTGTCTTTGCCTACTCGCAGCGTTTCAAAGTGCCCGGCTCGACTGAGGTGAAGGAGCGGCGCGGCTTTATCGCGCTTGGCAAGCTGCACGACTACGCTGAAGGTGTGGTTTTCCGGCACGAGCAGACCCTTTCAAAGCCCAAGAGCGACCGGCTGAACCTGTTGAAGGCCACGCGGGCTCACTTCGGACAGATCTTTATGCTTTACAGCGACCCGGGCGGCACGGTTGAGGGGATCTTGTACGACGGCAGCGGCCCCGCCGACGCCGAGATTACTGACGAGTATGGCGTGCTGCACCGCGTTTGGCGCATTAGCGATCCTTCCGCCATTAATATGCTCACCACCGCCATGGCCGACAAGAAGCTGATCATCGCTGACGGCCATCACCGGTACGAAACGGCTCTCAACTTTTCAAAAGAACACGCACCCGCAGGGGAACCGAAGGCGGAGTTCGGCGCCAACCACCTGCCCCAGCCTGCCTTCCCTGAAGCCGCGGTGATGATGACTTTTGTGAACATGGATTCAGACGGGTTGGTGATTCTGCCTACGCATCGCGTGGTGCACAGCCTGGCGGCATTTGATTCCGCTGAGTTCGTGAAGAAGGCCGGCGAGTTTTTCACCATCGACCCGCTGCCTGAGGGTGAGGCCTCAACACTGCTTGAGACGTTGAAAGCACAAACCGGCACGGCGTTCATTGCCGTCATGCGCGGCGCAGATGTCCTTCTTCGCGCCAGGCCCGACAAAATGGAGGCCGCACTGGCAAGCCTGCCCGAACGCCAGCGGCAGCTCGACCTAACCCAGTTGCACTCCATCATTCTTGACCGTCTGCTGGGCCTGGATGCCGAAAAGGTGCGCGAACAGACCAACCTCCGCTACCTGCGCGATGCCGGCGAAGCCATTGACCAGGTGCGCCGCGGCGAAGCCGATGTCGCGTTCCTCACCAACCCTGTGACCATGGAGCAGTTGCGCGAGGTAGCTTTTGCCGGCGACGTGATGCCCCAGAAGTCAACCGATTTTTATCCCAAGCTGCTGAGCGGCCTGACGATTTATGCGCTGGACTGAGCCAGTTGCGAGGGTCGACGAACGTAGACGCTTGGCGGTTACGCAGATCACCGGGTGCCCCATCCTCGCCACGTATTTGTTTTTGTGGCTAGGGTGGGGGACGATCCTCTGCAATCCGGCCCCATCCCTCGCGCAGGCTCCTCAGCCTCCGCACTACACGGTGGTTCTTGACGCTGCTCACGGCGGCGACGACACCGGCGGCCATAGCGGAAACTGGGCGGAAAAAGACACCACGCTGGCCTTGAGCGTGCGCCTGCGTTCACTGCTGGCGGCACGCGGCATTGCGGTTGTAACCACCCGCGAGGCCAACACGAATATCGACCCTGTACATCGTGACGAACTGGCCAACCACGCCAATGCACAAGCCTGCATCAGCCTGCACGCATCATTGAGCGGCACGGGAGTACACCTGTTTACTTCATCTTTACCACCCGCTCAGCCGGCACGGATTCAGCCTTGGCGCACCGCGCAGGCACCCTTCATCAATCGCAGCCTGAGCCTTGCCGGGGTCTTGAACTCCGCGTTGCAACACGCCGGCTTGCACGTGATATTGGGCCGCACTTCAATGCCGGTGGTAGACAGCATGGCCTGCCCAGCCATTGCGATTGAGATGAGCCCTGAAGGCGTTCCGGGCGGCTCGGACCACACCGCAGTCGACAGCCTCAACGATGCCGACTACCAGGCGCGCGTGGCTGAGGCAATTGCCGCCGCAATCGTTGAATGGCGCTCGCCGGCGTCGGGCACTGGAGCACAGCAGCCGTGATTCCCCGCTATCAGACCGTGCTTTTCGTCTTACTGCTGGCGGCGTCAGTCATCATGACAGTACTGCTATGGCGGCAGCTCGACCGCGCCCACCAGCACATGCTCGAGGGCCAAAGCTCGGCGCCCACGCAGGCGCCGCTTGTGGCTCCGGCTGAGTCGGCAACCCTGATGGTGGCCAGCGATGCCGACGGCTCGCTTCAGCCGCGCGTTCTGTCGTTGCCGTTGCCCTCGCTCGATGCCAATCCCGGAGCAAGAGCGCGCGCCATTCTGGGCCGGCTGCTCGACCTTTACGCGGCTGGAGACTCCGCGCACCCCGTTCCCGGCGGCGCTGCCTCGATCGAACAGGTGTATCTTCTACCCGAGCCGGCGAACGATTCCAGCCCCAGCAATTCCGGCCCTGGGGCGACAAGCAACAAGAATGCGCCAAACGGCTCGCAGCTCGCTGTGGTGAACTTGTCAGGATCGTTTGCGGCGAGTCACCCCTCCGGCATTGAGACTGAGACACTCACGGTGCTCTCAATCTGCGCCACGCTGCACGCCAACCTGCCGCGGGTTGGGTCGGTGCGGTTCCTGGTTGACGGGCAGCAGCACGACACGCTCGCCGGCCACGCCGACCTGACCAGGACCTATCTCACGTCGCAGGCAGTGCCCGTCGAAGGAGTAACCCCGTGAACGATTCGCTACATTCGAATGCGCCAACGATCGGCGTTTTCGACTCAGGCTTTGGCGGGCTCACGGTATTGCGCGCGCTTATTGAGAAGCTGCCGCGAGCGAATTTCGCTTTTGTGGGCGACACGGCACGCCTGCCGTACGGATCCAAATCGCGACGCACCATTGCGCGTTATGCCGCGCAAAGCGCCCGGTTCCTTGTAGAGGAGCAGAACGCGGAGTTCATTGTAATCGCCTGCAATACTGCCAGCGCGCTTGCTCTCGATGCAATTCAGGATGCTGTTTCGGTGCCGGTGCTGGGCGTCATCGAGCCGGGCGCGACGGCCGCGCGGCAAGCTTCAAAAACCGGCGACGTGCTGGTAATCGCCACCGACGCGACGGTGCTTAGCCAGGCCTACACCGCCGCCTGCCGCGCCCAGGGATTGCGCGCGCTTGAGAAAGCCTGTCCGCTGCTGGTGCCGCTGGTTGAAGAAGGATGGACCGACCATCCGGTGACGGTAGAGGTGATTGACATCTACCTGAACGAACTGCGCGCCGAGGCCTGGGCGCACGGGCTCAACCCTGACACGCTGGTGCTGGGTTGCACGCACTATCCCTTGCTGCGGCCGCTGATTCAGCGTGCGGTGCGGCCCGGTGTAAAGGTGATCGACTCCGCCGAAGCCACGGCGCAGATTGCCGCACAAATGTTCAACGGCCGTGCGACGGGAGAGATCTCAGCAGCCGAGCCAACTGAAATTCGCTGTTTCGCAACCGACTCGGTGGAAAAATTTGAACGGCTCGGCTCGCGCTTTCTTGGCCGGCCGGTGGGCAAGGTCGAGCTGCTTGACCTTGGCGGCTGAGCGATGGACCGATTCGGTCAGGGTGTTGGTCCTTGCAAGAGAAGTATCCTTGCGCCGTCACTACGGGACTCCGGTATGGTGTGGCGCGATCTTTTCCCCACGCTGAAGCGCGGGGCTAACATCCACTGCGCCTACGGCGCGCTTACAAGTGCGATCGGAAACTTGGCCGATAGCGGCTGATATCCTAATACATGCGGCTCCGCAGTTTAACTCTTTCGAATAGTTCCCCGGAGGAACCAGAAACGCATGATAGATTTGTCGGGCAAAACGGCCGTGGTCTTCGGGCTGGCCAACAAGCGTTCCATCGCATGGGGCATCGCCCAAAAGCTGCACCAGGCCGGCGCGACGCTGGCCATTTGTTACCAGAATGAGCGCATGAAGGCCGAAGCCCAGGACTTGATCGACGAGCTGCCCGGCGCGTCTGGCTTTCAGTGCGACGTCTCGAGCGATGCCGAGATCGAAACGCTCTTCGCCTCGCTCAAAGAGAAGTACGGCACGCTCTCGATCCTCGTCCACGCCGTGGCCTTTGCGCCCCCCGAAGACCTGAGGGGCGAGTTCATCAACACCAGCCGCGAGGGCTTTCGCATTGCGCATGAAGTTAGCGTCTACTCGCTCATCGCGGTGAGTCGCGCTGCTGTGCCGCTGATGACCGAGGGCGGCAGCATTATGACTCTCACCTACTTTGCCGCCGAAAAAGTTGTGCCCAACTACAACGTGATGGCGCTGGCCAAGGCATCGCTCGAGTCCGCGGTGCGTTATCTCGCGTCAGGCCTCGGCCCCAAGAACATTCGCGTGAACGCCATCTCCGCCGGGCCCATCAAGACTCTCGCCGCGCGCGGCATTGGCGCGCTGGGCGACATGCTGAAGGCCGCCGCCGATCGCGCTCCGCTCAAGCGCAACGTCGATC
>Ga0302278_10002060_pt1 | contig 23736 bp, 17 predicted proteins | sample III_Bog_N3_2_FD_194543 | JGI IMG/M metagenome (GOLD analysis project Ga0302278, IMG submission 194543) | Peat permafrost microbial communities from Stordalen Mire near Abisko, Sweden - III_Bog_N3_2 | ecosystem: Environmental > Terrestrial > Soil > Wetlands > Peat | place: Sweden: Abisko...
GGGGTTGCGGTGAGAGTCACCGGTGCTACGCCGTAGGTCAACGGGGACGCAGGAGTGAAGGCGGTGACGGTCTGGGTGGCCTTGTTGACGGTGATCGATGCCGTCACCTGAGGTGCCGCTGCGTAGTTGGTGTCGCCTGCCTGGTTGGCGGCGACGACTACAGTGCCCGCGCCAGTGATGGTCAGCGTGCTTCCGCTAAGTGTTGCCGGGCCGGAGATCAGGCTGAAGGCGACCGCACTGCTCGATGATCCGGGGGTTGCGGTGAGAGTCACCGGCGCTACGCCGTAGATCAACGGGGACGCAGGAGTGAAGGCGGTGACGGTCTGGGTGGCCTTGTTGACGGTGATCGAAACTGTCTGCGTGGCTGAGGTGTAGTCGGTGGTGTCGGTCGGCGTGAAGGTAACCGATTGAGGGGCCGTTCCGGCGTCTGGCGCTGTACTGACGGTGGTCCAGGTAAAGGTGCCAGCCGTTGCGGATGTTCCGCCGGAGAGGGTTGAGGAGGCCAGGGTCTGGCCATAAATGATGGCGCTGGCTATCGGCCAAGTCAGCGTCGGTGTGCCCGGAGTGGCTGTACCCCCAATCAACTGAATGTTCTGCCCCACCGAGCTCACGTTGAGGCTGTTGTCGGTTAGTGTCAGTGACTCGTTCTTGGCGCCTATGGTTACTGGTATGAAGTCGATGGGCATCGAGCAGTGGGCTCCCGCCGCAAGCGACGTGGTAGCAGTGCAGACACTCGCTCCGGAGCTGTCCAGCGGAAAGTCGGTTACCACGCTCAATCCGGAAAACGTCAGCATTGAATTGCCGGTATTCTCCACCACCACCGATTGCGGACTATCGCTGCTCTTTGCACCAACAGCCGTTGAGGCAAAGCTCAGGGCCGGAGCCAGCGAACGTTGCAGCTCAACCACGCGGCTGTTCCCGTGATCCGAGACGAACAGGTTGCCCGCGCCGTCCAATGCAAGGCCATTGGGTTGTACCAGAGCCGTCCCATTCACCGACGGGACGAAGGCCGTTGCTCCGCTGCCATCACCCGCCACCTCCACCACGCGGTTGTTAAGGGTGTCCGCGATGAACAGATCGCCCGCGCCGTCCACTGTGATACCGGAAGGATAATTCAAAGGAATGTTATTCACCGCCGGCGCGATGGAGGTTGCCGCGCCGTCATTGGACGGCACCTCTACCACTCGGGCATTCAACGTATCCGCGATGAACAGATTGCCTGCGCCATCTACTGCAATGCCGGACGGACGATTCAGATTCGTGCCATTCACCGTCGGGGCGATAGCTGTCGCGGCACCGCTCGGGAAAACTTCCACAATACGATTGTTCCATGTGTCCGAAATGAAGAGATTGCCCGCGCCGTCCAGTGCAATATCAACGGGATTGTTCAAGGATTTTCCATCTACCGTCGGGTAGATAGCCGTCGCTGGGCCACCACCAGCCGGCACCTTAACCACGCGCCAATTGTAGACATCGGCGATAAACAAATCGCCTGCGCCGTCCACCGCAATGCCGGCTGGCTTATCTAAAGGTCTGCCATCCACTGTCGGAGCGATGTCCTGTGCTACGCCGCCGCCCGCCGGCATCTCTACAACGCGGTTGTTCTCAATATCCGCGATGAATAGATCGCCTGCGCCATCCATGGCAAAGCCTGTCGGTTTGCCGAGGGCCAGGCCACCCGTCGGTACAATAGCGGTTGCCGGTGCCGTGCTGGCCCCAAAGGCTATCTGTGGCCCCGTGCCGATGTTCTCGAGAAACGCGGTGGCCAGCACGTTGCCGGATTTGTCTTCGAGTACCACTGCGCCATAGCGCGGGCCTGCGAACCGTGGCGTGAAAATCACGTTCACCGTGCAAGTGTCGCCGATGTTGTAACTTTTTTTGGACCAGGGATCTCCAATTGCCGCATGCTCCGTAAAGTCCAGATTTGGCGTGCCCTGGGTGAGCACGTTGACGCTGCCCACGAAGCCTGCCGCGGTGAACGTCAGCGTCACCGGATAAGAAGAGGTCGCGATCCCCACATTTGAACCGGGGGAGACCGTCACGATGCCGGTTGCAATGCTGCTCTGGAAGGTTTCGCCGCCGTTGCCATCCGAGTAGGAAGCCGTAATGGTGTGCGTTCCCGTTCCACTGAGAGTCACACCCGACAAGGTAGCTACGCTGGAGCTCAGCGGCACCGCCGTGCCGCCATTCAACGCGACAGCAACGCCGCCGCCGAGCGTATCGGTAAACGTCACGCTGCCGGTTGGCGTTATACCGCCGTTGGTCGGATCGGTCACCGTCGCGGTAAAAGTCACCGTCTGGCCCGATACCAAGGAAGAGGGGCTTATCTTCACCGTCGTCGAGGTTGTGGGCACCTCTGCAGTGCCAGTCAGAGGGATCGTCTGGGTTGCGCTGGGTGAGGCATTGAGGTTGTTGTCGGTCAGGACCATCGAGCCGTTTATTGTGCCGCTCGCTGATGAGGTTGGGGTAAAGCTGATCGCCAGGGTACAGGTCGCGTTCTCCGCGAGTGTTGCGGCCGATGAGCTGCCAGCCGTCAGCTGAGGGCACGCCACCCCACCGCCGTTGAGCGTGAAGTAGTTTGCGATGCTGGGGTTGTTACCCAAGGTCGGGATGGGAAAAGTCAGCGGTGCGTTTCCGGTGTTGGCCACGGTCACGGTCTGCACGGCGCTGGTTTCGCCATCTATAGTCTGCGCGAAGATTAGAGACGGAGGATCGCTTAGGTCAATCTCCTTCACCGCACCCGCCTGGAATCCATTAGGCCCGTAGTCCGCGACGAAGACATTGCCGCTTGCATCCAAAGCAACCCCTTGGGCATTGGTGAATCCGCTGGCCAGCGTGATCACCGTGGAGCTGGAGTTGACCGTGCCGCTGGCCGCTCCTCCTGTGCCCGCTACTATCTCCAAAGCTGTCGTCCCATAATCCGCGACGAAGACATTCCCGCTCGCATCCACCGCTACGCCGGCGGGATGGCTGATTCCGCTGCCCACGGTGTTCACCGTCGAGTTGGAGTTGACCGTGCCGCTGGCTGCTCCTCCGGTGCCCGCTACGATCTCCATGATCACGTCGATGGAGTAATCCGCTACGAAGACATTTCCGCTTGCATCCACCGCAACGCCACCGGGATCTATGAACCCGCTGCCCACAGTGATCACCGTCGAGCCGGAAGTAATGGTGCCGTCGGCTGTTCCTCCTGTTCCCGCTACGATCTCCCTCACCGCATGGCCCACACCATCCGCCACGAAGACATCCCCGGCCCCGTCCACTGCCACGCCAGCGGGATCCGAGAACCCGCTAACCATGATCACCGTCGAGGTCAAATTGATCGTACCGGTCGCAGCTGTGCCGGTACCTGCAACGATCTCCTCCACCGCCGTGTGATTCCGATCCGCGACAAACACATTCCCGCCCCCATCGACCGCCACGCCAGAGGGGTTTGAGAATCCGGCAGGAGTGGAGGGTCCTGTACTCACCGGCGTCGCATGGGAGCTTCCCGCAACGATCTCATTCACCGTATTGTTCCCCACATCCGCGACGAAGACGTCTCCGCTCGCATCCACTGCCACGCTAGTGGGGTTAGAGAATCCGTTGCCTATGGCACCCACGATCAAGTTGCTGGGAAAAGTGACCAGCGGCCCGATGCCGACGCCGTAAACATTTGCGGTTGCTATGACACCCGAGGCCGTCAACTGAACCACGCCCAGACGCAAACCTGGTCGCTTGGGGGTGAACTTCACAATAACCGTGCATGTGTCACTTGGGTAATAGGTGCCGTGGGCGGGTGTACAGGTGCCCCCCCCCGTGTCCGTAAAATCCAGGCCGATCGCGCCCTGGGTCATTACCACCGGCGTCCCAATCGTCCCTCCGGTCGTAAACGTAAAGCTCAGCGTCTCACTAACCGGCGTCGTCGCAGCCACCGCCGCGCTGCCAAAATTCACGCTGCTTCTCTGGATCTCCTTCACCGCATTGTTGTTGTCATCCGCAACGTAGACGTTCCCGCTCCCGTCTACCGCCACGCCAGAGGGATTGCGGAAGCCGCTGCCCAGCGTCAGGATCGTCGGAGTGGAAGGAATCGCCCCGCCCACCGCCTCGATCTCCTTCACCGCATCGTTGGACCAATCCCCAACATAGACGTTCCCGCTCCCGTCTACCGCTATGCCAGAGGGCAAGTTGAAGCCGATGCCCAGCGTCAGGATCGTCGGAGTGCCCGGGATCGCCCCGCCCACCGCCTCGATCTCCTTCACCGCATTGCTGCCATTATCCGCAACGTAGACGTTCCCGCTCCCGTCTACCGCGACGCCAGAGGGGCTGCTGAAGCCGCTACCCAGCGTCAGGATCGTCGGAGTGGAAGGGATCGCCCCGGCCACCGCCTCGATCTCTTTCACCGCATGGTTGCCCCAATCCGCAACGTAGACGTTCCCGCTTCTGTCCACCGCGACGCTATAGGGGTAGTGGAATCCGCTGCCCAGCGTCGTTACACAGCTCGAACTCGCGCAGCCCGCCGTCATCTCCTTCACCGCATTGTTGATCGTATCCGCAACGTAGACGTTCCCACTCCCGTCTACCGCGACACCATAGGGAGAGCTGAAGCCGCTACCCAGCGTCAGGATCGTCGGGCTGGCCGGGATCACCCCGCCCACCGCCTCGATCTCCTTCACCGCATTGTTGTTACTATCCGCAACGTAGACGTTCCCGCTCCCGTCTACCGCCACGCCAAGGGGCAAGCTGAAGCCGCTACCCAACGTGTCCGTGACCCCACTGAAGACTGCCGCCGTCTGCGCTTGCGCTATGGGAGCGAACCCGATCAGGACACCACAAAGAGCTGCCACGCCCACACAGGCTTGCAGAACACAGGAGCGAAGTCTGCCGGAATTACCAGCAAACGAACCCGAACGAGACGCGAACAGACGAGCACAGGACATGGTCACCAACCTCAATGCCGGACATGTATCCGGGGAATCAATCAACAGAACTCACTAGCTTGCGAATATCAAAGCAAGCTCAAGCACACAAAATACGCAGCGAAACGGCGCTCACCGCGCGTGTTTCAAAAAACAAAAATCCGCTCAGTCAACGCCGAGCTCCGGAGATTCAACGTCACCTCATCCCCGGAATGCTGATAGCCCATTTTGCTGGCGCCGATCTAGGCTACTTCGCGGCCTGGAACCATGCGCAGAAGATCGGTGATATTCAGTGCACCCGATCGTCGAATGTCTTCCCGGGAGATGACGAAGACAGCCGCCGCGGCTTGCGAGGTCGTCTGCTCCTTCTTGGAGAAGGATTGCCAGGGGCAAGAATGAGAAAGGGATGGGGCGAGCGCTAACCTCATCTCGCGATAAATGGCGAGTCCGAACATATTGCTTTCAATGGCCTACTTGTGTGTATCGACAGAACGTATGGGTTTGTTCAATCGTTCCGCTAGCGGAAGGCGTGTCTATCGAGGTCAATCCTTAGATCGCTCAGCGAGAAATGCGTCGCGGCTCGCGAAGGCCCGCGGATGACCGCCCCCGCGCCCCCAAGTCCTCTAACTGCGGGAACCAGAGGCTCTGGCAACGCAAATCCTCCACCTCGCTAACTCTATTCCTCGCTCTGTTCGCGGCTGCGGTTCCTGCGGACCTTCAACGGCCTTTGCCCACTCTCGTCAACTCCAGCACTTGTTACCTCTACCCCAAGCGCATTAGAGCTGGCCCATCATGCCAGTCCAATGACTGTTTCAAACACTAGATCCTTGCCGGCGGGCACCTTCAGGACCAGCTTTCGGGTTTTGAGCTCCTCGCTAAGTCCTGGTTTCGTCGCCAACGAAACAGCCCAGATACAGAGGCAACGCACATTGCAGAGGTAGATCTCTCCTTTGTCATCGGTCACAACATAACCGTCGTCGGAGACGGCGCCGAGGTCGTAGGATCGAATTCGTCGTTTCATCGTTCGGCTCGCTCTTGATGTCTATATATTAAACAGCCCAAAATATTAAACAGCCCAAACCCGCCATTGGGTCCGCCGCCAACTAGTGCGACAGCGTCGCAACAATCTGTTCCCCATACCCGGCACGCTCGGAACCAAGCACCTCGCGCAGGATGCGTTCGCCCAACCTGCAGTAAAAGACCGTTTAGACGCCGGCTTGGCATACAGTTTCGGGGACAAGGTCATGTTCCCGCGATACGGGGTGACTAATTACGGAATTCCCCCACCTCGCCTCTCGGCGTGGATTTGAGCATTGGAACTTGTGTCCCCTTCGCGAATAAATGTTTGAGACATCATTCGGACCTGGGTGCTCGATCATGCAACAGTAGACTCCACTCGTGGAGCTTTTGCTGAAGCAGGGCCTTTGGGATCATTTTCGTCTCGTACTGGGCCACCAGAGCGGGTGAGAGATGCCTACTGAGCGCGTACTCAACGACTTCGTCGTCTTTCGTCCTGCAGAGAAGAACGCCGATACTTGGATTCTCGTGAGGCCGCTTTCTGTCGCGGTCGAGGGCCTCCAAGTAGAAGCTAAGTTTTCCCATGTGTTCTGGTTCAAAGCGACTAGTCTTTAGTTCTTCTGTGGCGCAGCCAGTTATGTGGCGTTCAGCAATGGGGGCAGCCATATTTGCTCCGTTTCAGTGTTTGAACGCCACATAATCTGCGGTTGCCGCAGGCAGAAAGCCCCGATCCGTCGACGTCAGACAGCTCAACTATATTCGGAACCGTTCTTTCACTTCTACGAGGAAGGGGTTTCGAATATGTTTGATCAACTCTTTGAACGATCTCATGCTTTGACCCGTCAGCGCTCCGCTCCGATGGTGGATGAACGCCGACTCTATCTGGTCCATTGCGCTGGGCAGGGAATGGCCAAGAGCACTCTGAAACTCACGGCCGAACTCCTGGTGGCGGTTGAACAGTATCTTCGGATAGCCGCAAGGTCCGGTTCAAGGATCAGTCTGCAAGAGGTAGACGACGCGGGAAATAATTGGGCCAGCCGCCGTACTGTGCGTCCCCCGCATCTCCATCCTAAACTCTCAAAACAGCGTTTCGTTTGTCAGGCGGTGCGGTGGCTAACCTTTATGAGTTGCCTCGAGCCAGCCCGCACTCCGGCGAAGCCGCACGAAGAGAAGGTAATCGAGTTCGCCGATTTTATGCTTCGCGAACGTGGCCTCTCGCCGATGACGATTGAGCAACGCTGTTACACGGTGCGCCAGTTTCTCGACCAGCTCTGCGACGGAGGCCGGTCACTCCAGGACGTGACTGTTTCCGAAGTCGACTCGATACTCGCCGCCAGAGTCAACCAAGGGCATTATGTACGAGCGTCGGTTCAGACCTGCGCATCTTCCCTGCGTTCGTTTTTCCGCTTCGCCGAAACAAGGAGATGGTGCAAGGAAGGTATTGCAGCATCCATCATGTCGCCTCGTGTCTTCAAGCAGGAGTCCTTGCCATCGGCTCCGACATGGTCCGAAGTCCAGAAGCTTCTCGGCAGTATGGACGCCACCACTCCCTCCGCGATTCGTGACCGATCAATTTTGATGGTGCTTGCCATCTACGGAGTGCGCGCGGGAGAAGTGGCCCGGCTACAACTTGGAGACATTAACTGGGAGGAAGAATCGATTGTCTTCACACGTTCCAAGCGGCTCGGCAAGCATCGCTTCCCGCTTGTCCAGCCTGTAGGCGATTCAATCATCCGATATTTGCAGGAAGTGAGACCACCCTCGCCTCATCGAGAGGTTTTTCTTACGGTGAGAGCTCCCTTTAGTCCGGTAACAGCTGGGACACTTTGGCCCGTGGTCGGCAAACGTTTGAGAGCCATCGCTACCTCCATAAAGCATCACGGCCCCCATGCTTTGCGTCACGCCTGCGCAACTCGATTGATCAACGAAGGTCTCTCTCTGAAGGAAGTTGGTGATCATCTGGGACACCGCAGCCTTGAGACCACTCGCATCTACGCCAAGGTGGATCTTGTTCGACTTCGCCAGGTTGCCAGCTTCGATCTGGGAGGTCTGCTATGACCCTTCAGAATGTCGTCGAAGAATATGCCACGTTCCGCCGGACCCTCGGGGAAAGATTTGGAGTCAACGGCAAAGTGCTCAAGGCCTTCTGCAGGGCAATGGGTGAAGACACTGCCCTACAGGATGTTGCGCCGGAACGAGTGAGTGCATTTCTTAAAGGGACCGGCCCGATGACGGCCTCATGGCATGTCAAACACAACGCGTTGCATGGCTTCTATCGGTATGCGATCAGCCGCGGATTTGTAGCCCATTCTCCGTTGCCGATGGTGATACCAAAACGACCGCCCGCGTTCCAGCCTTACATCTACTCGCAAGCAGAACTTCGCCACCTGATGGATGCCACATCCTCGTATCAACGTAACCGAGGTAGCCTGGAGCCGTCGACAGTAAAAACTCTTCTTCTCCTGATGTACGGCGCTGCGTTGCGTGCGTCGGAGGTCCTGTCGCTGACGAACACAGACGTCGATTTGCCCAACGCCGTTCTGACGGTTCGCGACTCGAAATTCTTCAAGAGCCGTCTTGTGCCGCTTGGTCCTATGACAACTCAGGCTCTCATCGAGTATGCGAACGGACGCAGCCCACTTGGCTGTTCACATGAAGCAGAGTCTCCGTTCTTTGTTGGGAGAAGGGGCAAAAGAATACTTCTCAACACACTCGAAGGCGCTTTTCAACAACTGCGCCAGCACGCCGGTCTGCGCCGAGATGGAGGGCCGCGCTGTCAACCTCGTCTCCATGATCTTCGACACACCTCTGCAGTTCATCGACTGACAGCGTGGTACCGCGAAGGTAAAGATGTGCAACTGCTTCTGCCGCAACTGTCCGTCTACATGGGGCACACACATTTAGCTGCAACCCAGGTGTATCTCACTATGACGCCGGAGCTCCTGCACGAGGCAAGCCTGCGTTTTGAACTCTATGCTGGACGGGAGGGCCATCATGACTGAAGCAGCCCTTCTTGGACCGTGGGTCCGGCGCTTTCTCCTTGAGTATCTCGTGACTGAAAGAAACCTTGCCCGCAACACACAACGGAGTTACCGGGATACACTTTGCTTGCTGCTTCCGTTCGCCGCCGGGAGTGCGCGCAAAGAGATCGACCAGCTCACCGTGATCGACGTGTCTGCGGACTTGGTTCGACTGTTCCTGCAAAATCTGGAACAAGTTCACCCACGGTAAGGATTCGTGTTTTATTGTCACACTCGCGTCTGACGGAGTGGCTGATGGTTGGCGATGAGGGGGCTGCAATCACACCAGAGCCAGTGTGATGCTGGTGGCATCGAAATGCTGCCACCCACGGCAATCTTATGCTGCCACTGACGGGATTCTCGCGCGTCTTTGGATTGCCACCCAAAGCGGGCTGATTCTGCCAAGCGAAGGATTCCGAGCTTGCGTACTGGAGGGACTCCCCCGAGAGATACCTTTATAAGGTGGAAGCAGAGCTGACGGCGGAAACCAGATCACCTTCGGACCGTTGACTATGAATCCAACGCGCGAATCGCCTAGACATACACGAATAAGTAGCATAGATTCAATTACTTCGAATAATGTATGCAATCAACCTGAATTTTGGAGGCAAAATGCCGTACACTTTGAAAGGTGTCGCATCTAGATGTCACATTTAAGGAGGGAGCCGTCATGCCGGCCATCGCAATCAAAAAACAGTCCATCCGGGACGCACGCCTGGAAGCTCGAGTTCCCCGAGAGACCAAGACGCTCTGGGAGCGAGCGGCTGCGGTTCAGGGAAGAAAGGTCACGGAGTTTGTGGTCAGTAGCGCTTCGGAAGCCGCTCATCGGATTCTGCGTGAAAGCGAGCTGTCAAGTCTGACTCGCCTCGACAGGATCGCATTCGTTGAAGCTCTGCTAAATCCCCCAGCTCCAAACGAAAGACTGCGTAAAGCTGCTGCACGCCATGCGCAGGTGTTTGGGAGGTAGGCCATCTCTACACCTAAGTTCAAGGACATCGAGCCGTTCGGAGATAAACACAGAACGCTCCGGGCGGCCTTTTCATGTGGTGCACCGGAACTAGACCGATACCTGAAGCAGCAGGCATCTCAGGATATTGAACGGCGGGCCTGTGTTGTTTATGTGCTCACGTCCGAGGACGACGGGTTAGCGGGCTTCTATACGCTCACTCAGGACAACATTGCATCTGAAGATCTTCCTCCAGAGTTGATTAAGCGATTGAATCTGCCTCGGTACGAACGAATAGGTGCTTCGCTCCTTGGGAGGCTTGCACGGGATCTCGCCTACAAGGGGAAGGGTGTTGGAGAGCTGCTCCTAGTCGATGCCCTGAAACGATCTCTCGCAATGAGTCGACAGATCGCATCCGCGGCGGTCGTAGTCGACGCTAAAGATGAGAAGGCCCACAAGTTCTATCAGGATTTCGGGTTCATTCCTTTCCCTGAGTCCCAAAAGCGGCTGTTCCTGCCGATGATAACAATCGAACAGATCTACCCAGAGATGCAATAGAAACCGCCCTGAGAGGGCTGTTTCGGCTTTAGCGCGGATGCGCAACTTTCAACACGCCTTCGGTGTGGATGAAACTCTTTTGACCTCGACCTTTAGGCCGATTGAGTGGCAGAACCTGCCTGCGCTGAGTGGCAGCATAAACCTGCCAAGGGTGGCAGCATAAGTTTGCAGTGGGTGGCAGAACAGACTGCCGCCAGCAGTGTGTCACAAAGGGGCTGTTTGCGGCTTCGTGAGAACCCCAATGATTTCGTAGATTTGATAGCCACGAACCGGGTGGGCAGAAACGACCGTTTGTGGCACACTCTTGCATGGCCCGTCGCTGCCTCCCTTCGAACGACCTATCCGTAAAGGCGGCGCTCTACGCGCGAGTATCGACCGATGACGGCCGCCAAACGCTAGCCAACCAGGTGCGGCAGCTGCGCGAACTGGCGGTGGCGCGAGAGTTTGAAGTCTTTCGTGAATACACGGATGAGGAAACAGGCGCCAGTGCGAACCGGGCTTCATTCCTCGCGATGTTGCGGGACGCGAGATTGAGGCGGTTCCGGATTCTTCTGATAACCGACCTAGATCGTCTGACACGGGAGGGAGCCGCGGCCGGCTTCGCTCACTTGGCTGAGTTGGACCGCTACGGAGTGCGGGTCGTGAGTCTCGGCCAAGGCTGGCTCGACTACGATCCGCGGATCGATGAAGACCCTGAGCTTCGAGAGATGCGAAACATCCAGACAGCGGTCGCTCTGACCTGGGCCGCGCTTGAGCGGCAGAAGATCTCCCGCCGAACGAAGGCCGGTCTCGAACGCGCTCGTAATGAGGGAAAGCGGCTGGGCCGCAAACCGGTCGACGCGACTGGTGAGCAGGTATGCCGGCTGCTGGCAAAAGGGACCCCCATGTCGCAGATCGCCAGTAAGCTTCATATCAGCCGTCGCACGGCCTATCGGCTGCGCGACCGCATGAAAGTGAGCGCCCCATAGATGCCTGGCATCCGCGATACGGCCTATCCACAACTGAAGTCTGCTCCTTCCGACAAAGAGCTCGCCGACGTGTATACGCCAAACTTTGTTGAACTGGTGTGGGCGGAGAAGAGGACCAGGGAACCGGCGCCGCGCGTGGGCCTTCTGGCATTGCTCAAGACCTTTCAACGGCTTGGATACTTTGTGTCGTTGTCGGACGTGCCTGTCTGCTTGCTGGAACACGTCGCCCGATCCGCTGGGTATGATTCGGTTCCAGCGGAGTTGTTCCGCTACGACGCCAGTTCGGTTCGTCGCCGGCACATGCTTCTGATCCGGGATTACGCCGGGGTCAAGGCATGGGGAGAAGATGCCCAGGCGGCAATGGAGAAAGCGAGTCGGGATGCCGCGGGTACGCTTGAAGATCTTCCCGACATCATCAATGTGGTCCTTGAGCAACTGGTTCGGCAGCGGTTCGAGCTACCGGCGTTTTCCGTTCTCCAGCGTGCCGCACAGCACGCCCGAGCGCTGGCCAACCGGGAGTATCAGTCGCTGGTCTGCGACCGGCTTGATGCGGCGGCGCGGGAGCGGTTGGCCACCATGCTCACTCGCGTCGATGACGAAACCAAGAGCCCGTGGCACCGATTGAAGGGGGAGCCGAAGCAGCCCACGGCCCAGAACAATCGCGAGTTTCTTGATCATCTGGCCTGGTTGAAGGAGCAGGCAATCGGTTCCGTCATCTTTCGAGATATTCCAGATGTGAAGCTGAAGCAATTCGCGGCGGAAGCGAGGTCGCTCGACGTTGCATCGATGAACGATTTGACGGAGACAAAGCGCCTCACCCTTGCCGCGACACTCGTATTCGCACAGACCGGTCGGGCACTGGACGATGTTGCGGATATGTATGTGCGGCTCGTCCAGCGGCTTCACAATCAGGCCCGCAACGCTCTGTTGAAGTATCAAGCCGAGCATGTGGAACGGACCGACAGTCTCGTCGCGACGCTTAACGGCGTCACCCTAGCCTATCGGACCGAGGGTACGGCGGAGCAACGGCTGTCCGCCATCGGCGAGCTGATCGAGCCAGACGCGGATCGCATTTTGGAGGAATGCGAGGCCCATCAGGCGACGGCGGGAAGAAATTATCTTCCCTTTCTCGCGCGGTACTACTCCCATCAGCGCGGGGCCCTCTTCAGTTTTCTTGAGAGCGTCAATTTGCTCTCAACGTCCTCCGACAGGAGCATGACAGATGCAATTGCATTCTTGATTACACACAGAAAGAGCCGCCTGGACCGGCTTCCTATTAAGGACGAAGCGCTATCTCTCGATCTCTCCTTCGTGGGTGAGCCGTGGTGGCCCCTTGTGGCGCCGGACACGAAGTCCAAGGAAGAACCGATGCATGTCTCCCGGCGCTGGTTCGAGATATGCGCGATCACGGAGGTGATGCGGGAGTTGAAGTCCGGCGACTTGTGCATCCCCGGCAGCGACCGCTACAGCGATTTCAGAGAGCAGTTCGTGAGCGAAGAGGAATGCCTTCAGGGCCTGGCATCGTACGCGGAACGCTCTGGCGTTCCCACGGAGCCGAAAGCTTTTGTGGCCGCCTTGCAAGGCAAGCTGGAAGCGGCGGCACAGAAGGCAGATCGAGGATTTCCAGAGAACGAGTATCTGCGTATCGAGAAGGGAGAGGCGATCCTGAAGCGCCTCCGGCGCAACCCCGATCCCGCCGGCCTCCGCTCGTTCGAGCGGCTCTTGAAAGAACGCATGACTCCGGCCGGCATACTGGACGTCCTCGCGGACACGGAGCAATGGCTGAACTGGACAAGGCACTTCGGACCGATCTCAGGCAATGACAGCAAACTGGCCAATCCGGCCGAGCGCTATCTTGTCACCACCTTCTGCTATGGATTCGACTTCGGTCCGACACAAACCTCGCGTTCGATCCGTGGTCTCGACCGGAGGCAAGTGGCGTTCGTCAACCAGCGGCACGTCACCGAAGACAAGCTGAACGAGGCGATCACGAGGGTCATCAACGGGTACAACCAGTTCCCCTTGCCGAAGATCTGGGGCCTCGGCAAGCATGCCTCCGCCGACGGAACCAAATGGGACCTCCACGCCCAAAACCTCATGTCCGAGTACCATCTGCGCTACGGCGGGTACGGCGGGATCGGCTACTACATGGTCTCGGACATGTACATCGCTCTCTTCTCCCGGTTCACCACTTGCGGCTCATGGGAAGGCCACAACATCCTGGACTATCTCGTCGAGAACGAATCGGATGTGCGGCCAGACACGATCCATGCCGACACACAGGGCCAAAGCGCGGCCATCTTCGGGCTCGCGCATCTGCTCGGCATCCAACTTCAGCCCCGGATTCGCAACTGGAAAGGGCTCCACTTCTACCGCTCCAGACCGGATCTGCAATTCAAACACATCGATCTCCTCTTCTCGAAGACAATCGATTGGAATCTCATCGAGACCATGCTGCCGGAGATGCTGCGGGTCGCGGTCTCAATCGGCGCCGGAAGGATCAAGCCATCGACTATCCTGCGAAGGCTCGCGACCTATTCGCGGAAGAGCAAACTCTACTTTGCCTTCCGGGAGCTGGGTCATGCGGTTCGTACAGGCTTTCTCCTCGACTTTCTCTCCGATATCGAGTTGCGGCGGCTGATCCAGGCGGCAACCAACAAGAGCGAACGATTCAATCAGTTCCTCCAGTGGGTTGCCTTCGGTGGCGGCGCGCTGGCCGCCGAAGGTGTCCGGGACGAGCAGCGCAAGTTCATCAAATACACCCATCTCGTCGCCAACCTCTTGATCTTTCACAACGTCGTGACCATGAGCAAAGCTCTGGAACGGTTGGTCGCCGAGGGATATGAGTTGGATGCGGAGCTCATTGCCTGCTTCAGCCCATACCTGACCGGGCATCTCAACCGCTTCGGGCGCTATACCCTCAATCGAGACAGGGTGCCGGAACCACTCGACAGCGTTCGTGAATTCAGAATGCCCCCACGCGGAGAAGGGAACGCCCGCACAGCCCAGGTCGCAGTGTGACAATCCAACACGAATCCTTACCGGGGGTGAAGTACAGATAAGTGTACTTCGTCCCTCATATTGCGATTTCTCACGAGGGAGATCAGGGGCACTGTGCAGGAACTTTAGCGTGAAATGGTCTTTTTGGAATCTCCCCGTATTTAGCGCATGATCAGGTCACCTCAAGAGAAAGGGAGGTGGCCATTCTCCCAGGGGCTGGTTACGCTCGGAGTGTATGACAGTGTGACAGTCATACTATCTCTCCCAATTCCTGAAATACTCGGCATCAGCTCGGTCGGCTTCTCGTTCTGCCAGCTCTTCGGGGCTTGGTTCTGAAGGTGGCTCGTACCGGGTGATGAATTCGTCTAGCTGTTTGTCCAGAACTACGGCCAAGTGCATCAGTGCCTCGGCCAGTTGATCTACTGTCTTAAAAGTGACGTGCAGCTCGCCGGTGGAAAGGTGGATGGACCCCGGCATAGTGTCCATGTCCGTTTCCACCTCTTGGAGTACGAGCGTGCGAAGCTTTCGCCGGACGGTCTTTCCCTTCCCTTCCCTGATTTCAGCAAACGCTTGAGCTGGATCGTCGGCCTGCTGAAGCTGCTGGAGGAAGTTGCTAAGGGTTTCCCGATCGACCAGGCGCGCTCGGCCGATCGGTACTGTCGGCAGTGAGGCCATGAGGTTCTGTGCTGAGCGAGGCTGGATCTCGAAAAGCTGCTCTAGGTCCCTGCGGTCATAGTGGGAGCGGGCTGAGCCCGCGACGGTGCGGGAGATTGGGTAGAGTCGGTCCAACCAAGAGAGTCGTCGCCCCATACCATTCCCTCCACGAAACCCCGTCTCTGACGATTATTGCGCATAAGCGCAATAATCCCCTACCCTCAAAAAGGCCCATTTCTGACTTTTGATAATGTACGTTATCCAAAGTATGAGATTCTAGTAGTCTGAAAAGATGGAACTTGCCGTCCTTCATTCCGCGCTGGTTTCAGACTCCCCAGATGGCGAGCTGGAGTTGTCCCCTCCGATCCTCCGGCTCCTTGAAGGGGTCGAGCGGAGCCTTGAGTCGCCGAATTCCCGGCGCGCATACCGCACTTCCCTGCTCCATTTCTTCGGTTGGTGTCGGGCTCAGTCCAGCGTAACGACGTTCTCTCGGATGGCCGTTCTTCAGTACAAAGACTCACTCGTCGCTGCCGGCGAGCTTCAGGAGGATGGGCGCCTGGAGCGGCGCTATGCCCCGGCGACCGTGAATCAGAGACTGGCGGCGGTTCGTGCCCTGGCACAAGAAGCGGCGGACCAGGGTTTAATCTCTCCGACGGAGGCAGCAGGAATCCAACGTGTGCGCGGCGAAAAGAGTCAAGCCAGTCGCACGGGCATGTGGGTTGGGAAAGCGCAGCTGGACCGAATTCTTCGTATTCCGGACCGCAAGACGCTCAGAGGTAAACGCGACTTTGCTATGCTGGCCGTCCTCTTCTCTACGGGCCTTCGCCGTAGTGAATTGGTGGGCCTGCCAGTCGCCGCCTTGAGACAGCAGGACGGTCAGTGGGGCCTGATTGACCTTGTCGGCAAAGGCGGGAAGCTCCGTAGCGTCCCATTGCCACTCTGGGTCAAAGACGCCATCTATGACTGGTTGGGCGCAACTCGTATTGTCCAGGGCTTCATGTTTCGAAGTATTTCCCGGCACAGGAGGCTCGGTGCAGTACAGATGTCTGATGAGAGTGTGAAACTCATACTCTCACACTATACGGTTACGGAGAACCTGGGAGGCTTTCGCCCTCATGACGCGAGACGCACTTGTGCCCGGCTCTTGCGTGCATCCGATGCCGCCTTGGAAGATATCAAGGAGCTGCTCGGGCATTCCTCTATCCAAACAACCGAGCGATACTTAGGAAAGACGGATGCCTTTAAGCGTGCGATCACAAACGCGATAGCGGAACCTTCTCATACAGTATGAGTGTCATACAGTCTTTTATTATCATAACTAACTGATTCTAAGAGTGTTACAAAAAATGTGGTACTTACCCGCATACTCTCATACTATCTGACAAAGGGTTATTTATGACACTCTGACATTCACACTAAATGATGCTACTCTATGTGTGAGAGTATGCAGTTATGCCAGTGTGAGAGTGTGAGAGTATGAAGATCGCTTTTCTAGCCAAAAAGGGCGGGGCCGGGAAGACTACTTCGAGTCTGCTTGTTGCTGAGGCCTTACGTCAGGCAGGCAATCACGTGGCGGTGCAGGATTTCGATAAGCAGGGGTCCAGTACGAAGAGCCTGATGTATTCGAAGTCTGAAGTCGAGATCGCTGTCCCAAGAAACGAATACACCTACATCGTGTTTGACACGCCCCCCAACCTCGAACATGCGGCGACGCTGCTCGCGGTGAGAGAGGCCGACGTCGTACTCATCGTCACGGGCCAGCAGATCGTGGACTTCTGGGAGGTCACTGAAGCCGTCGATTTTGCGGAGAAAACGAATTCCCGCGCTGTCGTCCGCGTACTTGTGAACAAGGTAAAAAGTGGAACGATTCTGGCAAGAAGTGTCGATGAGTCAGTTGCCGCTCTTAAAGTGAAGGCTCTTCAGACGCAAATTCCCGACCGACAGGTGTTCGCTCATTTTGTAGGCGGCGGAGGCTGGAATGTGTTGGACCGTGCGGCTCAGGTTATCGCCGGGAAGTTGGCGCTGGAAATTGTGAGCCTAACCAACAGCTCGTCACTCAGCCAGGAGTCCAGCGCTGTTGCAAAAAGATAGGGAAGGGAATCAACAATGGCAAAGGCAGCGTACAAACCTACACAAATGCTCAGGGAAGATCCCTTGGCAGCATTGAAACTAGCCACGGAAGAAAGAGCCGTCGACCAGGCTGTACTCAGAAACGAGGAAGCGGCAAAACCTATTGCTGCAGCTCCTCCGGAGACAGAGCAGAGAAGCGAGCCGGCAGGGAACCCAGCCGTGGAAAGAAAGCAGCTCCGTCCGGGAAATGCCGGTTCGTCGATCGCGCCCGTGAAGCCGTTGGCGAAGTCCCTCAATCCTACTCGGAACACGGTGTATCTCTATCCGGAAGATTTGACGAAACTCCGACAATTGAGCGGATACGCTTCGACGAACCACGGAATACGAACGAATGATAGCGTCATCGTCCGCGCGGCGCTTTCATTAGTCGAGCCAGACGTGAGATTTATGCATGCTCTGGAAGAGGCCATGCAGTCAGATCGCCGTAAGGCCAGCTCTAAATGAGGGAAGGGAACTTGTTCCGACTAGGGGTTGTAGGGGTGGGTCCGGGAGCACGCTCACTGATTTGCGGGCCATTCAAAGGGGTGCTCCAACAATTCGCGTGCCTGATTGATCGCCCCGACAGTGTTATCACCGGTCTGAATTGCTAACTGGTATTGCGCGACGGCCCGTTCGCGCTGTCCAGTAACGTCGAAGATCTTCCCAATTTGGATGTAGCTCCAGACTTTGGTCCAGACGGGATTCCCATCTCCGGCCAGCGAGTCGCGATAGGCGTTCACGCTTGCCTGGTAGGCGTGCTTTTCGAGAAGGAACTCCGCAATGCAATACTTCGCCAGCGAGCTCCGCGGTGTCGATTTGCTTACCGCCTGCACCGTTCCCCGGCCTACCAGCTCTTCCACACGTTCCACCCAGCCGCGATTGGCGGGGTCATTAGCGTAGTCGGACGCCGCTTTCTTCTGGTCGCAATCCGAGACATATCCATGTGCACTGATCTGAGCAAACGACGGCGCCGCTACCGCCAGCATCATGATCGCCACTACAACAAAACAACGAGTCCGATTGGACAGTGTCATAAGCTTCCTTTCAGCGATGCTATGACGTGGGGTGCTTTCGGCGAAGCAAACTCGATGGCTCACACCCTTGAATTTGACACGCAAAACCGTCAACTTTACTCGATGGACGGCCCCCCGATCGGAACGATAGCAAGTGTTGACCTCGCGAGCCCAGTCGCCCGATCTATCCTTTGGCAACGAGGGCTTGGTCGCGAGCGTTCGCTGGCGACTGAGCACCTTGTTTACGTTCTAAACCCGGACTACCCGGAATTTGGCCTACAGGGAGTTTGGGGTAGCCGAGGATCCAAGGAGAGCCGACCGGCGCGTCCTGAGCCCGCCAGAGCTTCAGAATCAGGCACTGTGGTTGATATCTGTCTTTCTTTTGCGCCCCTTGGGGCGCGCGGATTGTTTTTGGTTTTGGAAATCCGCCCGAAGGGCGTGCCTTTGGGTTTTTAGTTATCCGCCCGTTAGGGCGCGCCTTATTGCTGGGACGATTCGCACATTTTGCACAGGGATAACAACCTGCGACGATCAACATGGAATTACTTGTAACCACTTGCTTCCTTATAGCGGTACCCGGAGCATCACCAATTCTGACTCGGAGCATCACATTACCCGACTCGGAGCATCACTTTTCATACTCGGAACATCACTTTTTTTGCTGACTTTTCCTGTAGCTGTGGGAAATACGTAAAGCCTTTCTGCTGCTATAAGTTGCGTGCCATTCATACCCGGAGCATCACCACTTTTTCTCACACCCGCTCCGTGTCTGATCGATTATCCAGTAAGTTGCATATCATCAATGATTTGGGAGGAAATCATACCCGGAGCATCACTTCCTTCCCTTGGTGTATCGCGCTCTCACCTGGCTTGTTCATACAAGTGCTTTTTAATGTGCTACTTAGTGCATTTTATACCCGGAGCATCACCGCCCCTGTTTGGACCTCTAAGCGGCTGAAAAAAAGGCTTTTATCAAAAGTTTTGCAGCGCATTTATACCTGTTACATCACCCAAGCTTTGGCGCTCCAATCTTGCATCTCTTGCACTATCAGATGGATACGGCCAAAACAGACCCGGAACATCACTGCGACGATGGGCTCTCAAAAGTCCAGCAAAAAAGCCCCGAAAAGGGGCTTTTTGCGGGGAATTTATACCTGTTACATCACTACCCATTGAGATATTTCGTCTCGACGTTGTGCGAAGGTATGAGGTGCTGACCCTTTGCTGGAGGTCCGATGATGAGGCCTTTCTTGGTCGCCTCGGCCGACAGCTCGGGCCACACTCCCTTGAGCAGCTTGATTGCATTGTCAAACCTGACGCGGATACGAGCCGTGTTGGAGTCCGCGTGCCAGAGCTGGCCGCGTAGTTGCTTCCAAGTGATCAGCGTTCTTGTCCTGGCTGCGTAGCTGCGCCAGTGTAGGAACAAGATGTAATCCTGCATCTGTGGCTTTTGTTCTAGCTTGCGAAGAATCTCCCACGGAAACGGAACATGGTGCCGGTTGATCTCCTTGAAAAACTTCTCACCAAACCTTAGACCGGCTGGACCTGTGATCGGCGTAGCTCTCGGTTGAATGCTGGCTGGTACACGCGAGTCCTCGATGATTGGCAACAACGATCTGTCTTCGTCGCTCTCATGGTCCTTGTTCTCCTTGCCGTAACGCTCTACAAAGATCGTGAGTCCGGAGAGTCGGCGGTATGCGTCGCGGAGCCGCTTTACGTTCTGGCCTGATTTTGAATGCCCTACCTCGGTGAGAAAGTCTGCAGCTTTCTCAAGCGGCACGAAAGGACTCTTGAGTTTGATCGCCTTGTCGATGCACCAATGAAGGAAGGTGCGATCTGCGCCGTAGGGCATGGGAATCCGATTGCCTTCTTTGTCCGAAGCCAGGGCGTAGAAGGTGACACGGATGTCGTTCCCGTCTCGGTCGCGTGAGACGCGGCTGATTCTGTCTTCGGTGGTTTCACGATAGGGAAGCCCGCAGAAGATAAGCGCCTGGGCAATCTGAACAAGCTGCGGACTCACGCCGGAGCGCCGCAGTTCTGTGTAGTCGGCTAGAGCATCCACTAAAGCGAGTTGAGCACTCTCAGTTTCCTGCTCGTAGTTTCTCGGCTCGCCTGGCTTCCTTCCAGCTCGTCCGCGTTTTGCAGCTTGCGTTTTCGCGTCTTTCCGCGGTGGAAGGATCTCGGCTGGGAATAGAGATGCGTTTTGTTGGATGATCTGCGATACTTTATCCAAATGGTGCCCGCCTCCTATGCGGGTGTAAGACCGGCCCGGCGTCTGCAAACGCCGGGCTTTCATTTGTCAACGACCAAACTCGCTAGTTCCCAGCTCCTCGATGAGCGTTGCTCATAACTGTAGACGCATAGCCGTTCTTCAATCCAGTTGTAAATGAGCCTGAGTTGTAACGGGAAAATGTGGAAAACAGGGCATTAATGTCCGGCTTCCCGGAATGAGGGGTTGTCGAATAGATCTCCCCAAGCAACCGCGCTCCGATCGCCACGTTTGTGCATGGGTCAAAAAGCTGGCGAACGGCAACGCCGTATCTGGCTGCGTTCTCGCTGTTGATCTGCATAAGGCCGATGCTGACGGTGTACCCGCGGCTGTGAAACCAGCGCGTCCAATGGATCGCCTCAGGCAGTGTCGCCGGCTGACGAGTCAGGTAGACCTCTTGATTGTGTAGGCCGTTGTAGGCCGCTACCGTAGCAGGGTAGTTGAGACTCAGCGCGTAAGGGTGCAAGGCTGATTCGGTCACGGCAACGGCGTCTAGCGTGTCTACGGCGGCGTTGGGCGCGCATCTCGCGGCGAGTTGGTTGAATGTCGCCATAGGAAGCCGGGTGTTGGCCTGCGCGGCCAGATACGAGCTGCAACTGAGCGCAGCAACTAGCATGATGCTGTGCTTTCGCAATTGTATGATTCTTGTATGAACATTGTTGACTCTTCTTTGCATGGCGGGGGTAACCGAGTTGAGTACCCTCAAAATTGACCTGTATGAAGTTTGTTGATTCTGGGTTGTCATCAGGAATTGACCGCCCTCACGAGGGGGATGTCGAAAAGCCTTGCCCACGCCTCCAGACAGCTATGCTGGATCGCCGGAATGATGGTGTCTTTCGCCCAATAATCGTTCGCCAGGCCAACGAGGACGGAAGGCCGTTCGGCCATCGAAGTCAGAACCGGCCACACGAGGAGCTGTTCGTAGCAAACGAGTATCGCAGCGCGTTCATGGCCGACCTGTAGCGTTCCTGGGCCGTTGAGATTCAAAGGAACGCTGTCGGGATCTCCGGGCTTCCACATGGCTACCGGCAAAGGAACGCGCTGCTGGAATTGGCCGGTTGCTGCGTCGCCACGAATGATGACGACGTTTTTGTAGGCGGTCCCCCCGGGGATTGAAACATCCGCTCCGATGAGGAGTGTCTTTCCCCGCTTCTGCAGGAGCCGGAGCTGGGGACCCCAAAAAAGATCGGTCGAGCTGTTCCAACGATGCACGGACGTTTCAGGGAAAACGACAACGTTAGCTTGCGAAGCGAGGGCGGCGCGCTGGATGAATTGCGCGTTGCGATACTCGCTGAGAGGGTCTGGAAGATTGATCCCTGCGCCTCCAAACTGAGTGTCGATACCTTGCCAGTTGGGGTGGGACGGAGCTGGGCGGTAGGTGAGACATGCAATGCCGAACAAGACAGACCACGCCAACACCCCGTACCCGCCGTAGCCCGATTCACGTGCAGTACTACCGTCGAAGAGACACGAAACGCGTCACGCCGAGTGCATTCGCGCTAATAAGACTGTGACCATCTTCTGTAGATAAATTCCAAATTTTGATCAGCGATGTGCGCTTTGGCGGACTGTACCGATTCACATCGATGGCAAGCGTCATCTTTGCGATGCTTTCCTTGTTATTCGACGGTGAGTACGACTGTGGACGAGTGCGACAGTGCGCCCGATGTTGCAGTGACGATTACCGAATAGTTCTCTGGATTCTGGGCCTGCGAGTTCCTGGCCGTACCGCAGCCGCTAAGTCCAGCCACCGCCGCTACACTTACGGCAAGTAGGAATAGAGAAATCATCCGACTGAGATTCTTACTTCCACGCCTCAGCCCTGCGCCGAACGGCAAGAGCAACAGTGCCATGGCAATCGGTGAGAGGAGGCGGTGCATTCCATGGGGCGATAGGATTGCTGCGGTTTGCGCTACCTGCACTGTCATGGTGACCGCAGTCGTACTCGATCCAGCCACCAGCGTTTGCGGAGAGAAGGTCACGCTGGCGCCAGCGGGCAAGCCGCTTGTGGAGAACGTCACGGTTGCCGGCCAGGTGCTTGCGTTCGTCGGTGTGAAGGTAAGGGAAAATAATGCTGTCCCGCCCGGTTGCGCGGTTGCAGAACCACCATTATTGCTCGATGTCGGGGCGAGCGTGAAGTCAACCGCCAATTGCGTTAGGACAGCACTAGTGGTAGCGACGAAGTTTCCATCTCCGCCGTAGACTACTGTGATCGCGTGCGAACCCGCGGCAAGGCCCGACGTGGTCAACACGGCAGTTCCGCCAGTTAGAGTTGCTGAACCAAGAGGCGTGGTTCCATCGAGGAAGGTCACGCTGCCAGTCGGCGCGAGGCTTGCCAGGGAGATTTTTGCTGTCAGCGTGACCGCGTTCAATACAAGCACAGGGTTGGCGCTGCTCGTAACCACGGCCAAGGCAGATGCCTGGCTTACCGTGATCTTTGCTGAGCCCGTGGCTGCGCTGTAGTCGGCGGTGTCGGTCGGGGTGAAGGTGACCGAGAGGGTCTGGCTGCCTGCACCCAGGATCGTGCCAAGCGCAGGTGTATAGACGAACGTCCCAGCCACTCCGCCCGAGGTTGCGTTCAGTTGCGTCGTCGAGAGAGCCGTGCCGTAGGCGATCGATGCCGGTGTGCTCCAGCTCAGAGCAGTTGTCACCTGGGTGATGGTCAGTGCGCCGAGGGTCTGGACGACGGTGTAGTTACCCAGCTTGCTGCCGGGATCGGAGAGAGTGGACGTGACCGCGTTTGTTCCGGTCGAGTAGGTCCCAGCTATCGTCGTCGCAGTGGCAGACGACGCATAGGTTGCGGTGATAGAGTCTGCTCCAGCCAGGCCGGTGATCGAACCGGTGAAGGTCGGGTTGGCGGCGCCGTATGCCCTCGATGCCGCAGCCGGGGTGACGGTCAGGGTGGCCTTGTCGACGATGAGCGAGACGGTCACCTGAGGTGCCGCTGCGTAGTTAGTGTCGCTCGCCTGGTTGGCGGCGACGACTACAGTGCCCGCGCCAGTGATGGTCAGCGTGCTTCCGCTGAGTGTTGCCGGGCCGGAGATCAGGCTGAAGGCGACCGCACTGCTCGATGATCCGGGGGTTGCGGTGAGAGTCACCGGCGCTACGCCGTAGGTCAACGGGGACGCAGGAGTGAAGGCGGTGACGGTCTGGGTGGCCTTGTCGACGGTGATCGATGCCGCCACTTGAGTTGCCGCTGCGTAGTTGGTGTCGCTTGCCTGGTTGGCGGCGACGACTACAGTGCCCGCGCCGGTGATGGTCAGCGTGCTTCCGCTGAGTGTTGC
>Ga0302278_10002062_pt1 | contig 23730 bp, 17 predicted proteins | sample III_Bog_N3_2_FD_194543 | JGI IMG/M metagenome (GOLD analysis project Ga0302278, IMG submission 194543) | Peat permafrost microbial communities from Stordalen Mire near Abisko, Sweden - III_Bog_N3_2 | ecosystem: Environmental > Terrestrial > Soil > Wetlands > Peat | place: Sweden: Abisko...
GGCCCGAACGCGGCCTATTCGGGGGACTCGTTCGAGCTGGACGGCGTAGCCTCCGGCGACCCTGCGATTGGGACGCCCTGCGCAGCCGGCGACGAAGTGGCATGCGTTCTGGCCACGGGCACATCGCAGGACATATCCAGCGTGTTCTCGTCGCTGGACGGCGACAACGGATTCTTTGAAGGCGGATCGCTGGACGTGACCATTGACACGGCCGATGTGTCGGCAGCCGATACGCCGGAGCCGTCCTCGCTGCTGCTGCTGGCGACCGGACTGTTCTGCGGCGCTGTCGTGGTTCGCAGCCGCGCGCGAGCCGGACACGGCAACTCCGCAAGCGCCGCCTGAGCGGAACTTGCAGGGAGATATTTTAGGGGAGGCGAACGGCGAACCCGCGCAGCAGCGTGTGGTTCGCCGTCTTGCTTCCACCCGCGCGCAGCGGTAAGACTGCAGACGCGGGACTCCGAATTTGTGGTTCGCAAACCGCTCCACTGCGCCAGGAAAACCAGCGATAGAAAACCTAGCTTATCCCCTTAAATAACCGCCCCCCACGGTGCGACTTTTTGGGGTTGTCAACTCGCAGACAATCTGTTGAAGTATGTGGACGGCGCGCGGTGGACCGCAGCACGGAAGAGGACGCGATTGGCTGCGGAATACTCGATTGATACCAAAACGCGAACGGTTCGCATCCTTATGAGCGGCCGGGTGACGGCTGCGGAAATGTACGGCTACCGGCGCCGCATGCTGTTGGACCCGGCATTCAATCCGGCCTTCTCGCTTCTTGTCGATGCACGCACGGCCACCGGTTTTGAGATGAATGGGTACAGCATCAAGCAGTTTGCCGAGGAGCAGGTGCTGGCCGGCGGGGCGCGGCGCGCCATTGTGATGTCGAACTCTCCGGACCTGGCGCTCGCCCGCATGTTCCAGATCTACCGCGAACTGGCAGGCGGGATGGACAGGACCGAACTCTTTGAGGACCTCGACAAAGCCATCCTATGGCTGGGACTGCGGGGCACGTATCCCTGGGCTTAGTTGCTGACAGCCAATCCCAGCGAAAGGCTTAACACCGATTGGCACCGGTCTTCGACCACAGATTCGACCACAGATTTGCACGGAGAAGCACGGATTAAAGCAGTGCGAAAGACCGATGAGAACGGGGCGGAAGACCTATCGATCTCTCAACCGGCCTTCCGTTCCCTTCGTCCTTAATCCCTGCGTCTTTCCTGTGAATCCGCGGTCAACCCGCGGAGGAGTCGTCGTCCACGGTGGTGTCGTCGGCCGGCGCATCGTCCACGGGCGCTTCTTCTGCTGGAGCTTCCTCCGCTGGCGCTGAGTCGTCCACCGGAGTGTCCACCGGTTCGCCTACCGGGTCGCCATACTCGCCCGCTTCGGCGGAGCCGTCCGCGGTCTGTTCTTCCGCGGTGCCGTCCTCGCTATACATCTGGGCGTCGTCGGTGAATCCGGCGGCGGCGTAGCTCTCGGCCGTGGTCTGGTCCTCGGTTGCGGTCTCCTGGTCGGAGTTGGCCCAGCTCTCGTCCAGTTGGGCGTTCCAGGTCTCGTCGGTGTTGTCCGGACCGCCTTCGCCGGCCACGGTCTGCGACTCCGAGTATGCTGCCTGCGCATCGGTGTTCGCGGTGGAGTAGTCGCCGGAAGCCACGGCCTGCGCCTCTGCCTGCTCGTCCTGTTGCAGCGTTGTCTGGTCGTCGGTCAGGGTGCTGTCCGGGGCGGCGGGGTCGTTGGGATCGGTGGTGTCTGTGGTGGGATCGGCGGCAGGGTCGGTGGACGCATCCGACGCGGCGGAGTCCAGGCCGTCGGCTGCATCGCCGGCGCCGGAGGTGGAGCCGCCCAGCGTCGTGTCGTCGGTGGCGGTGCTGTCGGTGGGGGTGCTGTCGCTGGCGGCTTCGCCGAATCCTGAGGTCGCGTCGCCCGAGCCGGAGGAGGGATCGGTCTCCGCCGCAGTCGAGCCGCCTTCAGACGGAGTGCCGTCGCCGGAGCCGGGCGCGTCGGCCAGGGTTCCCTGCACGCCGGGGTCGTCGGTGCCGGTGGCAGTGCCGTCGCCGGGGGTGCTGTCGGTGGGGTCGGACGGGGTGCCGTCGGTGGGATCTGTGGCGGTAGCGTCTGCGGGGGCCTCCTCCACCACGACTACCTCTTCCACTCCGGCGGGGGTCTCATCCGCGGGCACCACGTAAACTTCTTCCACGACGCCGTCGGGCGTTGCGGTCCCGTCCGTGGAGCTGTCGGCGGGATCGACGATGGCTTCGTAAACCTCTTCTACGACCGGTTCGGAACCTGGGGCATTGCTATCGCTTGGCATGGCTCAACCTCTCCTTGGGTGTCACATCATTTTTTTTCGCCGGCGGCAACCGGCGGCGGGGCAACGGGACGTGCAGGTGCTCCGGCGGGCTCTGCGGGTGGGGCGGCCGGTTTGGAGCGCAATGTGATGACGGTCTGGCACTGCGGGCAGCGGACGTTGAGCGACTGCTTGCCGCGCAGCACGGCGAACGGGACCCGCATGGCGGCGTGGCACTTGTTGCAGACCACGCGCAGGGCGTCCGCGGGCGGTGGGTGAGGCGCCGCTTGGGTGGGTTTGACGGCGGGTTTGGCGGCGGGTTTCGCAGTGGGCCTGGCCGGCGGCAGAACCGGCGGCGGGGTCAGCAGCTTGCGATAGGACTGGATGCTCTCGCTCCAGCGCATCAGCTCCGGCTCTCGCGCGGCCTGGCCCAGCAGCCGCAGGCGGCGCGTGGTGTACATCTGGGAGGAGGTGGCCATCTCGGAGTAGCGCGTCACCTGGTCGTCGCTGGCATCCTCCTGCTTCATCCATTCCTCAATGTTGATCTGCTTCAGCAGGCTGGCGGAGCGGATGGACCAGGCCAGCAGCACGCGGCGGGCCAGGGCCTCGTCGCCCAGCGCCAGCAGGCCGGCGCGGTCGGCGGTCACGTCGGACTGCCGCGACCACGCCATCAGCGGCATCTCCGCCGCGCCCTGTAGCAGCTTGGTGGGGCTGATGGCGCCCAACAGTCCGCCCGACAGCAGGCTGCCGTGGACCGAGTCGTCGCCGGTCAGAAATCGGATGACAGTCTTCCACAGTGCGTGGCCGGCGCAGCAGTGTCCCATCTCGCGGGCCATCATAAACAGCAGCTCTTCGTTCTTGAAGTTGTTGAGGATGGCGGTGCCCAGCACGATGAAGGAACTGGTGTCCGTGCCGAAGGTGTAGGTGTTCCACATCTGATCGCCGGCGACGTAGATGTCCGGCATCCTGGGCAGGCCCAGCAGGCGTGCCGCCAGCACGCCCTGCTTCCACACCTCGGGCAACTGCCTGGGGCCCAGGCGAATGCCGTTGAAGGTGGACTCGATCCACGGGCGGCCCACCTTGTCGGAGACAGAACTGGCCACGGAATTCAGCGGGCCAATGCCGCGCAGCCTGGTCATGGCCTGGCCGTCCTGCGCCCACAGAAAGACCGCGCGATCCAGGTGGTAGCCGGGATACAACGGGCGCAGCCAACTGCACTGCGGACAGACATCCTGCTCTGCGTCCAGATGGAGCCCTTCGCCACCACAGAGAGCGCAGTTGGCGGGCGCATGGCCGGCCATAGGCGGAGGGGCGGAGTGGGCGATCGCAACGGGAGGTGCGGAGTAGGCGGGAGCGGGCGGTGCGTATGAACCCGCAGGCGGCGGCAGCGGTGTCATTGCCATCAGCAGCCGCGCCCCGCACACAGTGCAGAACTGCGAACCTGGCGTTCCAGGGCCGTGTCCTTGCGGGCAGACGAACAGGGCAACTGCGGTGGACAAATGGGGCTCCTCTTGCATATGCACAGCAAAAGCGTCAGCGGCGCAGCCACAAAAACTGCATCATCCTGGAAGATCCTGCGGGGGAGGTAAAGCAGTTATACACGGGTTTGACGAACGGCGCATGGAAAGTCACGCTGCGATGCCAAACAAGAGTGGCCACTGACGGAAGGGGGAACCTCGGCGGCAACGTAGAGTGAATACACACAACCACGCGGGAAGCCATGCTAGGATATTCCGGTTTCCCCAAGGGAGCCGCCATGACCGTGAACCGCGCTTTCGGAGATCCCGACTTTACCCCCGACAACTTCAGCAGCTTCAGCAAGCAGGAGGTCTCTGCCGATGCTGCCATCAAGGCGGCAGCGCAACTGGAGCCGGTTCCGCCGGTGCGCAGCACCACTCCCATGGACCTGGCCGCGGTGATTGGCACGGCCGCCGCACAGAAGATTGTGGCCGCCGGAAAGCTGGTGTTTCACACGGTGGGCGATACCGGCGGAATCGAGCATCCCGAGTACCAGTTTGCGGTGGCCGATGCCATGGCGCTGGATACGGCGAACGGCGCAAGCTTCTGGTACCACCTGGGCGACGTGGTGTACTTCTTCGGCCAGGACGAGTACTACTTTCCCCAGTTCTACGATCCATACCGCAACTACAACGCGCCGATCTTTGCCATTCCCGGCAATCACGATGCGGTGGTGTTCACCGGCGAAAAGGCCAAGTCGCTGGACGCATTCGTCGGCAACTTCTGCACCAGCGTGCCCACCAACGGCGCAGACAGCCAGGGCGCGTCGCGGACCACGATGGACCAGCCGGGCGTGTACTTTACGCTGAACGCTCCGTTCGCGAAGTTCATCGGGCTATATACGAATACGGGCGAGGGCGGCACGCAGGGAGTGATCTCGAACTCCACCATCGGCACGGCGCAGTTGACCTTTCTGCAGCAGCAACTGACTGCGGCCAAGGCGGAGCGGGCAACCGGCACATGGCGGGCGCTGGTGCTGGCGACGCATCACCCGCCGTTTACCGGGAGCCCGTTCCACATTCCCAGCCCGGACATGCTGCAACAGATCGACCAGGTGTGCACGGCCGTGGGCATCTGGCCGGATCTGCATCTGTCCGGCCACTCGCACCTGTACGAGCGCTACACGCGCACCGTGGGCGGCAAGCAGATTCCCTACGTGGTGGCGGGGATGGGCGGATACTACGGCCTGCCCGGGCTGAAGCCGATCGCCTTGCGGCCTAAGGCTCCGGCGACGCCTGCCTCCGGGACCGACGCCAGCGGGAATCCCCTGACCATCGCGGTCTACAAGGACGCGCAGTTTGGATTCATGCGCATGACAGTGTCGCCGGCGGCGATTGTGGGCGAGTTTATTGCGGTGGACCCGGCCACGGGCAAGACAACGGTGGCGGATAGCTTTACCGTCAACATCGCCAAGGGCACGGTCGCGAATGGCGGATCGGTCCCGGCGGCTCCGCCCGCGAAAGCCGCCAAGCCGCCTAAAGCTCCGGCGAAAGGCAAGAAGGCGGTGAAGGCCCCGACCAGGAAAGCAGCGGCGAAAAAGACGCCGGCGAAGAAGATTCCAGCGAAGAATGTTGCGGCGAAGAATGTTGCGCCTGCAAGGAAGGCTGCAAAGCGCTAGCCGCGGTCCCCCGTCGGAGCCATCCGGGGGCCCGGCAATACAAAACCGGAAGCCCGAAGGCTCCCGGTTCCGGTTGGGGCTTGGGACAGACCTGGGAGGGTCGCCGCCGCCGTACGTTTCGGTTAGACGCCTGGCGCTCCGTCCGGCGAGCAGCCGGCGACCATGGCAAACCCGGAGCCCGTGTTGAAGATGAGGCCGTTGAACCGGACTGCGCTGCCCGCGACAATGGCCGGCGGCGCGGTGACACCCGGAGGCGGTGCAGTGGCCGTGTTGGTGTAGACCGTGACCGTGGTGGCGCCGCTGAGCGACGTGAACGCCGAGCCGCTGTTCAGCGTCAGGGTGTACGCCGTCCACGAGCCGCTGGTGGCAACCGCGGTCACCGTTCCTCCAATGGTCTGCGGCACCAGGTAGACGTTGCTGGCCACGGCCGTGCTGCTGGTAGCCGAGGCCGACGACGCGACCACGCCCACCGCCTGGCCGGCGACCAGGTTCGCGGCGGTAAACGTCGGCGTAAATGGCAGCCCGGCCAGCGAGACGAACTGCGGGGTGATGGCGAAGGTAGCGCCCGTATCCGTAACCGTGAAGACGGAGGCTGCCGCCGTAGCCGTGGGTGCCACCGCCGGGCCCAGGCCCTGCATCAGCACCATGTTGAAGCTGCCCGAGGAGACCTTGGTCACCGGTCCGCTGAGCAGGTTCAAAGGTGGCTGACCGGCGGGCGGCGGTGGCGCAAGCTGGATGCGCGTGGCCAGGTAGACGCCGCCCGATTGCACGATGAAGTCCACCTGGACCAGCTCTCCCGCGGTAAGCGCAGAGAGCGCAGAGAAGCCCTGCAGCAGGGTGGAGCTGTTGGTGGTGACGGTGAAGTTGGAGCCGCTGCCCGGTTGCAGCACCACGGAGGAGCCGCTGACGGACACGACGGTGGCCATCTGCTGCATGCCGGTGCCATTCTGGCTGTTGGGCGGTACGGCGCTGGCGGCAGGCAGCGGCTTCAGGCTGAACATCGGCGTAACCGTGACCGTGGTGCCGGAGATGTTCACCGACTGGCCGGCCAGCAGATCCACCAGCAGTGACGTGGAGCTGTTGCTGACTGTGATGGGTGTGGGGAAGGTGAGCTTGTAGGTCGTAGTCGTGAGCGTGGGCGTGGCCACCACTGCCACTCCGGCGCTGTTGATATAGGTGATCGCGGGATTGGAGAAGGTGAAGGTGGCGGAGGTGTAGGTGTCTGCGGGGATGCTGGCCGTGACCAGCGGCGCCTGCACGCCGTTCAGGTGGCAGATCTCAATGGTGGTGGCGGAGGGCAGAATGCTGGCGGTATTGCCGGCGGAGTCGGTGAGGACGATGCTGTTCAGCGTCAGCGAGAAGCTGACCAGTTGGTCGCTGGGCGAGTCGGTGATGAGCACCGGGACCGAGACCGCTGCGGAGGAGATATTGGTGCCGAGACCAGGCGTGGTGGAGGAGGAACAGCCGAGTACTAAACCAGCGGCGGCGGCCAGGCTGGCTGCAACACCCAGGAACCGCAATAGTCCGGAGTTGGCTTGCGTCGTGCGTACGTTCATGTGTGTCTCCTTGAATCGACCCGGGGGTCCGATAAAGCTGAGCATTCCGGCGATATAGACGCGGGGAGGCTGCGGCCGATTACAAGGGAGGGAAATAAATCCGCGCGCCGCGGCCAAGCCTACGTGCGCACGATGGGCAGGGTGAAGGTGAACACCGATCCGTGACCGAGCTGGCTGGTGACGCCAATAGTGCCGCCGTGCGCATTGACAATAGCCTTGGAGATGGCGAGGCCCATGCCGGTGCCGGGCACGCGGTTGCGCTGGCCCTGGGCGCGGTAGAACTTGTCGAAGACCATCTCCTGCTCCAGCGGGTCGATGCCCACGCCGCGGTCCGCGACGCTGATAGCGAGCGAATCGCCACGCGCCTCCGCGGAGACGAACACCGGCATCTCCGGCGCGGAGTACTTGACGGCGTTGCCCAGCAGGTTGGCCATCACCTTGGCGATCCACGCGGCATCCGCAAGCACCGGCGGCAGCGACGACGCCAGCGATACGCGGATCTCGCGGCCGGGGTAGACAGCGCGGCAGGCATCGACGGCGTCCTGCAGCAGGGGCGCCAGCGGCTGCGGGCGCAGCTCCAGGTGGACCTTGTGCGCATCCAGCTGCGCCATCTCCACCGCCTGCTCAATCAGGTGGTTCAGCCGGTCGGACTCTTCGTCGATGACGGTGAGCAGGTCATGGCGCTGCAGGTTGTCCAGCGCCGGCTGCGAGAGCAGAGAACTGATGCTGGCCTTGATCGATGTGAGCGGCGTGCGCAGCTCGTGGGTCACGGAGTCCAGCAGCGCGGTGCGCAGGCGCTCGGTCTCCTTAGCGGCCTCGGAGCGGGCCGAGTCCTCCAGCGCCTCCGCGCGTTCGATGGACATGGCCACCAGGCCGCTCAGCGCCTCCATGCTCTCGCGCGACAAGCTGACGGCCTCCAGCAGCAGCACGCCGCTGGGGCGTACTCCCTCGCGCAGCGGGATGGCGGTGGGAAGGCCGTCCGCGGGCGGGCGCAAGATGGGCTGGTTCATGGCTTCGCGCAGGTCGCGGACGATCTCCGCCCGGCTGCGGTCGGCGTAGGTGGTGCTCTGCTCGTCGTCCGGCACCCACGGAATTCGCGGGCTGGAGACGCGCTTGGGATCGGAGAGATAGATGCGGTCGCCGTCGCAGATATACAGCGTGACGGCGGGCGAGTTGAAGGCGCTGCCCACGCTGGAGGGGATGAAGTTGAAGAGCTGGGCCACGTTCTCCGGCTGCAGCAGTTGACGGCCGAGCTGGTACAGCATCTCGGACTCGCGGCGGCGCGCGTTGGCCTCCTCGCTCTCTTCGCGGATGCGCGAGGCCAGATGGCTGGCGTAGATGCCGGTGCCCAGAAAGGCGAACAGGGCGATCCAGTTCTGCGTGTCCGCAATGGTGAAGGTGTTGACCGGCGGCAGAAAGAAATAGTTGAACAGCACCGTGGCGGCAATGGACGCGGTGACAGCGTAACGCAGGCCCCAGTTGCCGGCAACCACCAGGATCAACAGCAGCATCGTCAGCGCAACCGTGGTGTTGTTGGCGCGGAGGACGTGCCGGTAGATCGTTACCATCACCGCGAGTCCAATGGCCATGAACAGCCAGCGTGCGGTCTCGATTAATCGCTTGGTGTACACAGTGGGGATTGTACAGAGCATTGCCCGCCGTTTTAGAAAGACTTACGACCTTTTAACGGCTTCGACGGGTATGGTGGAGATGCACATTGTCCGACGTCTGTCGTCCCTTGATCCAGAGCAACGGCTTGTGTCGATGAGGACAACGCAGAACGGACACCGGAGAACGCCCCACGCATGGAATCGCACACCAAGACTCCCGATGAATGGCTGGACAAAGTGGAGGGCCAGAAGCGCGGCCGCTTCAAGGTGTTTCTGGGCTATGCGCCGGGTGTGGGCAAGACCTTCAGCATGCTGAGCGAGGCGGTGCGCCGCCGCAGCCGCGGCGAAGACGTGGTCATCGGCATTGTGGAGACGCATGGCCGCGCACGCACGGCGGAGCTGGCCAACCAGTTGCCGCAGGTGCAGCGCAAGCAGTTGGAGTACAAGGGCACCCTGTTTGAAGAGATGGACGTGGACGCAATCCTGGCGCGCAAGCCGGAGGTGGTGCTGATCGACGAGCTGGCCCACACCAACATCGAGGGCAGTGAGCACGCCAAGCGCTTCCAGGACGTGCTGCAGATCCTGGAGGCGGAGATCGATGTGCTGTCCACGCTGAACATCCAGCATGTGGAGAGCATTACGCCCAAGGTGCAGAGCCTGACCGGAATCACCGTGCGCGAGACCGTGCCGGACTGGTTGCTGGACCGCGCCGACGAGATTGTACTGGCCGACCTGACGCCGGAGGCGCTGGAACACCGCATGAGCCGCGGTGATATCTATCCGCAGGAACGCGTGGAACGTGCGTTGAGCAACTTCTTCCGCCGCGGCAACCTGATTGCGCTGCGCGAGATGGCGCTGCAGCGCGTGACCCGCGCCGTGGACCGCACGCTGGATGACTACGTGGAGCGCAAGCGGCTGAGCGGCCACTGGCAGGTGGCCGAGCGCGTGGCAGTTTGCATCAGCGCCAACCCGGAGTCGCGCGACCTGATCGCCCGCGGCGCGCGCATGGCGGAGGCGATGTGCGGCGAGTTCTATGTGGTGCACGTGGACACCGGAGCGGAGCTGACGGATGCGCGCAAGCGATCGTTGGAAGCCAACATCCAGTTTGCGGAGAACGTGGGCGCGAAGGTGGTGCGGCTGAAGGGCAAGACCGTGCCCACGACGACCGCCGACTACATCTCGAAGAATAGAATTACCCAGGTGATCTTTGGCCGGTCTGCGCTGCGCGGATGGACCAAGTACATGTATTACCTGGCGCTGCAACGGCTGATGACCGGCGCTCCGCACGTAGACGTGCATATTGTGACGCAGCAGGCGAAGTAGAAGTCAGTAGTCGGTAGTCAGTACACAGTCGTCAGGAATCCACGTTCGCTGCCTCGGTCGGCTGACCACTGTGTACTGTCTACTGAGTACGAGGGCCATAATGCGAATCCTGATTGTCGACGATGAGCCACAGATCACGCGGGTGCTGCGCACGTCGCTGCAGAGCAACGGGCATGAAGTAACGGTGGCGCAGGACGGCGCGGACGCGCTGGCCAAGTTCCTGAAGGCGGAGCCCGACCTGGTGATTACGGATCTGGCCATGCCTGGCATGGACGGCATCGAGCTGACCAAGGAGGTGCGCGAACGCTCGCAGGTGCCCATCATTGTGCTGAGCGTGCGCAGCCAGGACGCGGCCAAGGTGGCGGCGCTGGATGAAGGCGCGGACGACTACATCACCAAGCCCTTCAGCATCCAGGAGCTGCTGGCGCGCGTGCGCGTGCAGGCGCGGCGGCTGGCGGCCAGGGACGAGTCGCAGGACCCGGTCATCGAGCTGGGCGACTTCCGCATCGACGTGGAGCGGCACCAGGTGCTGGTGCGCGACGTGGAGATACACCTGACGCCCAAGGAGTTCGACCTGCTGCTGTACTTTGTGCGCAACGCAGACCGCGTGCTGACTCACAAGACGCTGCTGAAGGCAGTGTGGGGCGCGGCCGGCATCGACCAGCCGGAGTACCTGCGCGTGCTGATCGCGCAACTGCGCAAAAAAGTGGAGCCCGGCGGCGAGCCGCAATACATCGTCAGCGAGCCCTGGGTAGGCTACCGGCTGAGCCCACGCGCCCCCAATCCCGCATAGCGCAAACCCAATCCCGCGTGAATTGCGGCCAATCCGCATCTTTACATAATCTTTATGCCGTTTCTACGGCTTTCCTACACGGGTGAGACCGACACTCAGTGAAGCAAGCCCGCCGTACCTCTCCTGGTGGCGGCGGGCGGCGATGACTCCCTCGGGTTGCGTCGCGGTTGCACGGGCGGTGCAGTGGTTCTACTGACATGGAAGCCACTGCACTCCTTCGTACAGCGCGCGCACCCTGGGGATGTCTCAGGAGCTTTGCCATGAGCGATCTCGTATTTGTTGGCGTTTCGTTGGCTTTCTTTGTGGTGGCCGTGCTGTATGCAAGCGGCTGCGACTCGTTGAGGGGCGGTGGCGGCAATGCTTGAAAATATCCTCCTTCTCGCCCTGACCGGCGCCCTGCTGGTTTACCTGGTTGTTGCACTGTTGCGTCCGGAGAAATTCTGATGACTACGAATGGATGGCTGCAGATTGCGGTCTTCTTCGCCGTGATTCTGGTTACGGCGAAACCGATGGGCCTCTATATGGCCCGCGTCTACGAAGGCAAACGGACGTGGCTCGATCCCGTGCTGGGACCGATCGAGCGCCTGCTGTACCGGCTGACCGGCGTGGATGCCGCGGCGGAGATGCGCTGGACAGAGTATGGCGCGGCCATGCTGGTGTTCTCGCTGGCCACGCTGCTGCTGACCTATGCCGTGGAGCGGCTGCAGCACGCCATACCGCTGTGGAACCCGCAGCACCTGGCCGCGGTGGAGCCGTACCTGGCATGGAACACCGCCGCATCGTTTACCACCAACACCAACTGGCAGGCCTATGTGCCGGAGCAGACCATGAGCTACCTGACCCAGATGTTCGGGTTGGCGACGCACAACTTCTGGTCTGCCGCAGTGGGCATGGCGCTGGCCATTGCATTCATTCGCGGGATCTCGCGGCGCGAGTCCAAGACGCTGGGCAACTTCTGGGTGGACATGACCCGCGGCACGCTGTGGGTGCTGGCGCCCATGTGCGTGGTGTACGCGCTGCTGCTGGTGTCGCAGGGCGTCATTCAGAACTTCAAGCCCTACGACACGGCCACCCTGCTGGAGAAGCAAACTGTAACCGCAACCGGCACAGATGGAAAACCTGCAACGACCGTGACCACAACCCAGACCATCGGGCAGGGTCCGGTGGCCTCGCAGGAGGCCATCAAGATGCTGGGCACCAACGGTGGCGGCTTCTTCAACGCGAATAGCGCGCACCCGTTTGAGAACCCCACGCCCTTCTCCAACTTTCTGCAGATGGTCTCCATCTTCCTCATCCCCGCGGGCCTTTGCGTCACGCTGGGCCGGATGGTAGGTTCGCCCAAGCATGGCTGGGCGGTGTTTGCGTGCATGAGCGTACTGTGGTTCGCCGGCGTGCTCACCTGCTACTGGGCGGAATCGCAGCCCAACCCGCTGCTGCACGCCGTGGATCAGCACTCCACCGCGCTGCAGTCGGGCGGCAACATGGAGGGCAAGGAGGTGCGCTTTGGCATTGCCAACTCCGCGCTCTTCGCCACCATCACCACGGACGCAAGCTGCGGCGCGGTGAACTCCATGCACGACTCGTTTATGCCGCTGGGAGGCATGGTTCCGCTGGCCAACATCCACCTGGGCGAGATCATCTTTGGCGGCGTGGGCGCGGGCATGTACGGCATGCTGGTCTTCGTCATCCTGACGGTGTTTATCGCCGGGCTGATGGTGGGCCGCACGCCGGAGTACCTGGGCAAAAAAGTGCAGGCCTTCGACGTGCAGATGGCGATGCTCTACTTCCTCATCTTCCCGGTGGTGATTCTTGGCTTCTCTGCAATTGCGGTGATGGTGCCCAGCTTCGGCACGTCCAGCCTGTCCAACCACGGCCCGCATGGACTGTCGCAGATCCTGTATGCGTACACCTCGGCCGCGGGCAACAACGGCTCCGCGTTCGCCGGGCTCAATGCCAACACGCACTGGTACAACTCCACGCTCGGCATCACCATGCTGTGCGGGCGCTTCCTGATGATGGTGCCGATGCTGGCCATCGCAGGCAACCTGGCGACCAAGAAGATTGCGCCGCCAAGCCTGGGCACGTTCCCGGTGGACAACTCGCTGTTCACGGTGCTGCTGACCGGAGTGGTGGTCATCGTGGGCGCGCTTACCTTCTTCCCGGCGCTGAGCCTGGGGCCGATTCTGGAGCATCTGCTGCTGCGCGCGGGGCAAAGCTTCTCGTAGGACAGTTGTCCGTTATCCGATATCCGTTGAAGGCGCTTGAGTGTCTGAGGAGTGAGTCATGATGAATGCAAGGAATGAGCCGGTAGAGATGAGCGCGGTGGCCGAGATGACCACACAGAAGACTGCGGGTCCGGCCGGTGGGGACATCGATCCGGGCACGCCGGAAAAGAACTCCGGCAACAGCAAGAAGCGGAACCTGTTCGACGGCGCGATTGTGCGGCGTGCGGTGGGCGACTCGCTGAAGAAGCTGAACCCGATGACCATGGCCAAGAACCCGGTCATGTTCGTGGTGGAGGTGGGCTCCGTGGTGACCACGCTGCTGCTGTTCCAGCACGGCGGCCACTTCGGCTTCAACCTGCAGATCACGCTGTGGCTGTGGTTCACCGTGCTGTTCGCCAACTTTGCCGAGGCCATGGCGGAGGGCCGCGGCAAGGCGCAGGCCGACGCGCTGCGCCGCGCCAAGTCCGAGACCACCGCCTACGTGCTGCGCGGCGGTGCCATCGAGGAGGTGCCCAGCAGCCAACTGCGCGTGGACGACAAGGTCCGCGTACAGGCCATGCAGATGGTCCCCGGCGACGGCGAGGTCATCGAGGGCGTCGCGTCGGTGGACGAGTCGGCCATCACCGGCGAGTCCGCGCCCGTGATCCGCGAGGCCGGCGGCGACCGCTCGGCCGTCACCGGCGGCACGCGTGTGCTGTCGGACTGCATTGTGGTGCGCATCACGGCGAACCCGGGAGAGACTTTCCTGGACCGCATGATCGCGTTGGTGGAAGGCGCCGAGCGGCAGAAGACGCCGAACGAGATCGCGCTGAATATCCTGCTCGCCGGGCTCACCATCATCTTCCTGCTGGCCGTGGTCACGCTGGAGCCCTTCGCCGTCTACTCCGGCGCGCCACAGACGGTGTTTGTGCTCATCTCGCTGCTGGTGTGCCTCATCCCAACGACCATCGGCGGGCTGCTCTCCGCCATCGGCATTGCGGGCATGGACCGCCTGGTGCAGCACAATGTGCTGGCCGTCAGCGGCCGCGCGGTGGAAGCCGCGGGCGATGTGAACACGCTGCTGCTGGACAAGACCGGCACCATCACGCTGGGCAATCGCCAGGCTTCGGAGTTCCTGACCGCCGCGGGCGTCACCAGCGAAGAGCTGGCGGATGCCGCACAGCTCTCGTCGCTGCCGGACGAGACGCCAGAGGGCCGCTCGATTGTGGTGCTCGCCAAGGAGATGTACGGCCTGCGCGGACGCGAACTTGGCAATCTGAACGTGGAGTACATCCCCTTCAGCGCGCTCACCCGCATGTCCGGCGTGGACATGGAGGGCCGCAGCATCCGCAAGGGTGCGGCAGATGCGATCGCCGGCTATCTGAGGGAGAACGGGTCCATATTGCCGGATGAGGTGAGGGCTACCGTAGACACCGTGGCGCGCGCCGGCGGCACGCCGCTGGTAGTGGCGGAGAATGGCCGCGCGCTCGGCGTCATCCACCTGAAGGACATTGTGAAGGGCGGCATGAAGGAGCGCTTCGAGCAGCTCCGCGCCATGGGCATCAAGACCATCATGATTACCGGCGACAACCCGCTCACCGCCGCGGCCATTGCGCGCGAGGCCGGCGTGGACGACTTCCTGGCGGAGGCCAAGCCCAAGGACAAGATGGACCTGATCAAGCGCGAGCAGGCCCAGGGCAAGCTCGTCGCCATGACCGGCGACGGCACCAACGACGCTCCGGCGCTGGCCCAGGCAGACGTAGGCGTGGCCATGAACTCCGGCACGCAGGCCGCCAAGGAGGCCGGCAACATGGTCGATCTCGACAGCAATCCGACCAAGCTCATCGAGATCGTGGCCATCGGCAAGCAACTGCTGATGACGCGCGGCGCGCTGACCACCTTCTCCATCGCCAACGATGTGGCCAAGTACTTCGCAATCATCCCGGCGATGTTTGCAGGCGTCTTCCCGGTGCTGGCCGCGGTCAACATCATGAAGTTGCGCACGCCGGAGTCTGCGATTCTGTCGGCGGTCATCTTCAATGCGCTGATTATCGTGGCGCTGATTCCGCTGGCACTGCGCGGCGTCAGCTACAAGCCCATGTCCGCGGCGGCGCTGCTGCGGCGCAATCTGTGGATCTACGGGCTGGGCGGCATTGTCGCGCCGTTCGTCGGTATCAAGCTGATCGACATGCTGATTGCATCGATCCACCTGGTGTAGAGAAGTCGATCCACCTGGTCTAGCAAAGCGGTTGTTCGTTCAACATTGACGAGGCAAGACGGTTCGAGAGGGAAAAGCGATGAAGAAGCATATTGTTACATCGATTCTGTACACCCTGATCACGGCGGTTCTGCTGGGCATCGGCTATCCGCTGGTAGTCACGGGCCTGGCACATGTGCTGTTCCCCCGGCAGGCGGCAGGCTCACTGATTACGCGCAACGGAGTAGTGGTGGGGTCGCACCTGATCGGGCAGGCCTTTGATGGCCCGGGCTACTTCTGGTCGCGGCCGTCGGCGGCGGGCTCCGGCAACGGATACGACGCCTCCAACTCCGGCGGCTCCAACCTTGCGCCCACCAACGCCGCACTGCCCACCCGCATCACAGCCTCGGTGCAGACGCTGGACCCCAAGAGCACCAACGGCCCCGTGCCCATTGACCTGGTCACCACGTCTGCCTCCGGGCTGGATCCGGACATCACGCCCGCGGCGGCGTACTACCAGGTGGCGCGCATTGCGGTGGAGCGGCACCTCAGCGAGGACGCTGTGCGTAACCTGGTGGCCGCGCACATCACGCCGCGCCAGTTCGGCCTGCTGGGCGAGCCCCGCGTCAACGTGCTGGAGCTGAACCTCGACCTGGACACCCTGGCCCCAGCCGCAAAGTAGACCCCCGGCCGGACGGCCCTGGTCCGAACCGGGACCGGGTCGTCCGCCCCTGCGGGTTTGCGATATCCTTGGTCCACCATGGCCGAGACAACCCCAGATCAGACTACGGGAAACCGCCGTATCCAATTCGATATCAAGCACATGGACGCCTGGGGCAATACCTATCACCTGCCCGTCTGCTTTGACAAAAGCCCGATTACGATCCAGCCGTTCTGGACCGGCGGGCTGTGCAACGGGACCATCGTGGCCCCTCAATTTCGCCCGGCCGGATAACCGCTCCATGGTTTCGGGACGCCTGCTGCGGATTTCATTTCTCGCGGCTGAATCGGCAAATCTTTAGCGGTTCTTAATGTCCCCCCTGCAACAATCGAAGCACACGTCCCAGCCTCTGAACCCAAGCATTTTGGCCTCCCGCTCCAGCGGGTGTATGCCAAACCATACTTTTTTCAGGAGACATCGCATATGTCCAGGCGTTTGCGCATCCTCGGTCTTTTCGCCTTCCTCTTTGCAGTGTTGCTGCTGCCGGCTATCGCACTCGCACAGCAGACCTTGGGTGGCATTACGGGCGTGGTGACCGACGCTACCGGCGGCCTGGTGCCGGGTGCGGCGGTGGACGCGATCGGACAGGAGACGGGGCTGAAGCGCAGCCAGACCTCCGGCGACAACGGCTACTACGCGTTCGTCAACCTGCCCATCGGCCACTACACCCTTACGGTGACGCACGCCGGGTTCCAGACCCAGGTGCTGCCGGACATCGCTGTGCAGGCGGACCGCACCGCCACGCTCAACGTCACGCTATCGGTCGGCGAGGTCACCACGTCGATGACCGTCAACGCGACTCCGCTGATGAACGCCGTGGACACCACGGTGGGCTATGTGCTGGATAAAGCCCAGTTGGAAGCCATCCCCTTGCCTACCGGCAGCTTTACCGGCGTTGCCGCGCTTTCGCCCGGCGTCAACATCGAGTTCTCCGGCGGCACCGGCGCCAACAGCGGCCTGGGCAATGCGCCCATCTGGGCCAACGGGCAGCGCGACACCTCCAACAGCTTCCTCATCAATGGGGTGGACGCCAGCAACCTGTTCAACGGCAAGAGCACCAGCCAGGTCTCCTCCTTCCGGGTCGTCAACAACACGGGCGAGGCCAACAACGGCGGCGGCGGCGTTGTGCCCAGCAGCGCCTCTGTTTACCTGGCCATCGGCAACGCCATGCCGACGCCGGCGCCCGAGACCATCGAGGAGATCCGCGTCAACTCCTCCATGTACGACGCACAGGAGGGATCCACCTCCGGCGCGCACATCGATATGAGCACCAAGTCCGGGACCAACACCTTCCACGGCAGCGCATACTTCCATCACGGAACCAACTGGCTCAACGCCGCTCCGTTCTTCTTCAAGAAGGACAGCAACATCCCCGCCAACGACAAGAACCCGCAACTGCATCGCTACACCGCGGGCGCGGAGATCGGCGGCCCCATCGTCAAGGACAAGCTCTTCGGATTCCTCGCCTATCAGCGCCTGCAAATCTCCGATCAGGAGACTGGCGACGAGCTGACCAACACTATCCCCGGACTGAGCAGCACAAATCGTGATCCCATCGATCTGGCCAACCTGATCAACAACAACTGGACCGCCAACGAAGGCATCTCCGGTTTGTCCGTCACCGCCGGCGACTGGGCCGACAACCCCGTCGGGCTTGGTCTCTTCAAGATGAAGAATGCGACCACGGTTGCCGGCGACCCGGGCAACTGGCTCATCCCCAACCAGACCCCCGGCGATACCCCTAACATCTTTTCGCCCTACAACACCTTCCTGCCCGGCACCGCGACCTTCAAATCCGATCAGGCGGTTGCCGATCTGGACTGGAATGCCAGCCAGAAGGACACGCTCTCGGTGAAGTACTACTACCAGCACGATCCCAGCACCTCTCCCTACGCCTACTCGAACGTCCCCGGCTTTACGGCCAAGGTGGACGCGGGCAGCCAGGTGTTCTCCATCAACAACGCGGAGATCATCCGTTCCAACTTCAACCTGACGGAGACGGTCGCCTTCCTGCGCGAGAAGGCGTACAGCTCCAACGATCAGCCGTTCACGCCGGCGCAGGTGGGCATGAGCGGGGCCTTCGGTACCTACTTCCCCGGCATCACCATCAACGATGCCCTGGGCGATCAGGCCGACTCATTCGACGGTCCGCTCTATGGGCTCACCACCAACTCCCTCAGCATCGGCCCGGACGCCGCCAGCCAGGGCTCGAACACCGGCGTCTTCCAGAACCGCATCATGCCATCGGCCAATGCCATCTGGAACAAGGGCAAGCACACCGTAACCTTCGGCGGCAGCTATGGCTACACCCAGCTCAATGTGCGCGATCAACGCACCGGCAAGGGCATGGTCGCCACTCCGGATATGGTCGCCTTTGCCAAGAACTGGGTCACGCCCTACTCCACGCAGAACTTCACCGCGACTACGTTCCTACAGGGCAACGCCAACCGCTACTACCGCGCCAACCAGCTCGGCGCCTACGTCGAGGACAAGTTCCAGGCCACGCCCACCCTCAGCCTGACCGCGGGCCTGCGCTTCGATTGGAACGGCGGACTGACGGAGAAGAATGGCAACCTGTTCAACTTCAACCCGGCGCTGTACCAGTACAACGTGGCTTCGGACAGCTTCACCCCTGGCAAGAGCGGGTTCGAGATCGCCGGGGTCAACGGCGTCAGCAACACCACGCTCACCGGCCGCCAGTGGGGACTCGGACCTCGCATCGGCCTCGCCTGGCAACCGTCCGCGCTGGACAGCAAGCTGGTCGTCCGCGCCGGCACCGGCATCTACTACGATCGCGGCGAACTGTTCACTTATCTCTCGCCCGGCTATGCTGCCGGCGAGATCACCGGCGGGCCCAACGGCGTCAACCAGACTGAACCGTTTGTCAGCGCGCAGAGCTGCCCGTACAGCTCCTCGCTCAGCAGCGCCAACCCCACGTACACGTATCTCTTCTATATCCCGATCTGCGGCTCCACTCCTGCCACCTACCTGCCGCCGGTCTCTGGCACCGCCAACCCGTATAACCTGGCGACGCCCTGGGGCAGTGTGCGCAGCGCGCCGCCCAATAACCCGCGGGCAGCGGACGTAGCCAACTACCTGCCCAACGCCGCCGCCATCATCAACGGAGCAGCGCCCTTCACCCTGGGCGTGTACAACCCCGCCAACAAGCTGCCGTACAGCATCAACTTCACCCTGAACCTGCAATGGCAGCCGCGCAACGACCTGCTGGTGGAGCTCGGCTACGTTGGCAACCTCGGCCGCCACCAGATCATCCCCGTCCCGTTCAACCAGGCGCGGATCGTCACGCCGTTGAATCAGTCGCTGGCGGGCGGAGCCAACGCCCAGAGCTACAGCTACGGCTACACCGTGCTCGACCCCAACACCTTCGGCCCCATCTGCGTCAATCTGGATGCCCTGTGCAAATACGGACCCATGCTGAACAACTACGAGGGCGGCAATGTCGACCTGCGCGTTCCCTACGTCGGCTACTCGTCGGAGTCGGAGTCCTACACTGCGGCCGGCATCTCCGCCTATCACGCCCTGCAGGCGCATATCGTCAAGCGCGTGAGCCACGGATTCCAGGCCGGCGGCTCCTATACCTACTCCCACACCACCGACGAGCAGAGCGGCCTGGGCCTGTTCTACAACGGCAGCAACCCCGATTCCCCGCCCTATCTCCGCTCCGGCTACGGGTCGGCGGACTTTGACCGAACCCACGTCATCACCTTTACCTACTCCTACACGCTGCCGGAGTTCTTCCCGGCCTCTTCCCTTGCCGGCAAACTTGCAGACAGTTGGACGCTGCAGGGAATCACCACCCTGCAGAGCGGGCAGCCGTACAGCGTCATCGACTACTCCGGCGCCGTCGGCAGCCTCTACTACAGCACCTTCGACGGCATCACCAACCCCATCGTCCCACTGGCGCCCGGCTGCACGCGCAACAACGCCAAGACCGGTAGCTCCGGCGCGTTCTACGACATCAACACCCACGCAGGAGCGGCGCTCAAGGCCAACTGCTTCGACGTTCCGCTGATCGCTCCGGGGACCAAGGGCGTCCCCAAAGGCGACTACTTCGAAACCGACTTTACCCAGGGCCAGCGCAACATCTTCCGCCAGAGCTTCCAGAAGCGCGCCGACGCCTCCTTGGTGAAGACCGCCAAGGTGACCGACCAGACCACCCTGCGCTATACCTTCGATGTCTTCAACCTGACCAACACCACCAGCTTCGACATCCCGCTCAACAACGTCACCCAGAACCAGGGCTTCAACAATGAGCCACTCGCGGTGGGCTCAGCCGCGGAAGCTCTGCCCACCGGCTGCGGCACCAGCGCCGCTGCCCCCGGCGGACTCTACAACTGTCCGTCTGGCCTGGGCATCGTCAAGCACGCCATCGGCAGCCCACGCCAGATTCAGATGTCGCTCAGCCTGACGTTCTAAGAGCAATCGTTGGATTACTCTTCAACCGGCGCGGCGCCCTCCAGGGAACAGAGGCGTCGCGCCGCCCCTCTTTCACCGCGCGTCCGCTTCGCCTACCATCGTAGAAAATGGTTGTGCGGAGGCGCCCGCGATGTGCAGAAATATCAAGACCCTCTTCAACTTCGATCCGCCGGTCACCTCGGACGAGGTCCAGGCTGCGTCCCTCCAGTTCGTGCGCAAGATCACCGGCTTCAACAAGCCATCGCAGGCCAACGAGGCGACCTTCGCAGCTGCGGTGGATGAGGTAGCCGCAATCTCCGCGCGCCTGCTCTTCTCCCTCGCCACCACCGCCCCGCCCAAAAACCGCGAAGAAGAGGCCGCCAAGGCCAAAGCGCGCGCCGCCGAACGCTTCGGCGCATGAATGCCGCATCGCCAGCGCCGCCATCCCGATCCCACGTCGTGCTACTCCACGTCGGTCTTGGTGATGGGGTCGCCTTGCGCGACGTGGAGAGTGAGGCCGGCCATGTCGACCTGGCGGGCGTGGTCCAGGCGGAAGCCGCGGGTGGCGGTGACGTCGCAGTGCTTGAAGACGATGCCCTGGATCGGGCTGCCGGGCAGGCCGTGGATGTTGCCGACGGAGCGCACGTCGCCGGTGACGTTGACGATCTGGATGTTGCGCATGACGGGCAGCGGGTTGGAGTCCGGCAGGCGCGGGCCGACCATGCGCCACTCCATATTCATCTCGAAGGCCTGGCGCGTGTTGTGGAGGACGATGTCTTTGTAGACGATGTTCTCCACCACGCCGCCCCGGCTGGGCTGCGACTTGAAGCGGATGGGCGCCCAGTTGTCGGAGTCGAAGAGGCAGTTGAGCGTGGTGACGTTGCGGATGCCGCCGGAGGTCTCGCTGCCCATGGCCACGCCGCCCTGGCCGTAGGCGAAGTGGGAGTTCTCGATCAGGATGTCTTCCGCGGGGCGGTGGATGCGGAGGCCATCGGCATCCTTGCCGGACTTGATGGAGATGCAATCGTCGCCGTCCTCGACGTAGACGTGGTTGATATGGACGTGCGAGGAGGAGTCGATGTCGATGCCGTCGGAACTGGGGATGTTGTGCTCGGCGGCGATGGTGATGCCGTCGATCTCGACGTTGTGGCTATAAAGAACGAAGAGGCACCAGATGGCCTGGTTGTGCAGATAGAGCCCGGCGATGCGGACGTTGGTGGAGTTCTGAATGCCGATGAGGCGGGGACGGCCGTGGCGCATCGCGGGCAATCCGTTGACGAGGTTGGCGGCGGGCGGTGTGATTGCCGCCGCCAAGGGGGTGGTTGCGGCGGCATCGGCGGATCCGGTTGGACCCTGGGGCACAGCCCGGCGGAAGGGATTCTTCGCCATCCACTCGTCGCCTGCGCCGTCGATGGTGCCCTCGCCGGAGATATCGAGGCCGGTGACTCCCTCGGCGTTGATGAAGGATGCGGTGTACTCCTCCTCGGTGCCCTCCCAGCGCGACTTGATCTGGGGATAGTCATCGGGGTTGGTGGTGCCCTTCAGCACTCCATCCTTCTCGACCAGCAGGTTGACGCCTTGCTTGAGGAAGATGGCGCCGCTGCGGAAGATCCCTTTCGGCACCACCAGCGTGCCGCCGCCTTTGCGCGCGGCGCAGGCGTCGATCGCGGTCTGGATCGCCCGGGTGTTGACGGTGGCGTTGTCCCCGATCGCGCCTGCGTCTGTGATGAGGCAGCGGTGCGGGCGTTTGGGCAGGTTGGGCGCGTAGGTCGGCGATCCCTTGACGGCCATCTGCGCGACGAAGCGCGTGGCCGGATCGGCGATGGCGGGCGAGGGGCCTTCGCCGCGCGGTGCACGGGCCGGCGGTGTTGCTGCCGGGGCGCTTGGCGCGGGAGCTTGGGCGAAGGCGATGCCTGGGAGCGAGAGAACGACGGCGAGCAGAGTTGCCTTGGAGGTCATCGGGGGTCCTGACGGGTGAATGGGATGCTGTCAGGGAGACGTTGGCCGCGACCATTTGGCCGCTGAAGCGTGCTGGCGCGGACTGCACCCCCTCCCCCCTATATGGCTAAAGTCTAAGAAGCAGACGAGTTAGCAGAGGGGAGTCACCAATTCGACAACACCCTCGGCCGTCCGGCTGTTTGGGTTAAATGGAAAGGCCCGGCTGGATGGCCGGGCCTTGTTTTGTACTTCACTACTTCCAGTATACCAAGTGGAGCATAACTCCTATGCCACCTATTTTGGCGATTATCACCTTGAAGCAAGGTGGTGGCCAGTGAGACCATTGCGGACATGGAGCGGGACTCAAAGTTTGGGTACGGATTCTTGTTTATGGGGGCGTCTGTGCCATACCTCATAGAACACCTATTCGGGCCGACCCGCGCATTAATCGTGACTGTGGCTTGTGCGGTAGCTGGCGTGTGCTTTCTTTGGGCAGGGCACAATCACCGTCTCCGAGGTCAGCCGCCGATATCGTCTAAGCGCAAGGCTTGCACCGCTCTCCTCGCCATAGCAGTAATCTTCGCGATAGGCGAGTCGAGTTGGCAAATTTATGCCACACACCGTTCAATGGCGACCTCGCCGCCGTCCCCTAGTCCCCCAACAATTGTCATCAATCAGACCGCGAAAGATAGTGACTGCACGAATCTCGTAGCGGGGTCCGATGCGCGGATAACATGCGAAACCACAGAGAAGGAACGCCATGCAAAAGATGAGACTCACCACTGAAGCCGTCCTGTTACTCAGTGTCATCGGAACCGCCAGTGGGCAAGCTGCGCCTAACGTGAATCAGGCGGCCACGCGGAGTTCGTGTTCCAACATCGTTGCGCTATCTGGGGCGAAGGTCGATTGTTTCCACTTGACGCAAGAGCAGAGCAGGACGCTGGCAGAAATCCCGGGGATCCTGAAGCTGGCGTTAGAGAACAGGGGCTATTACGAGGAGATCATGGCGAAACTGCGTGAGTTTTCGCCGAGCACTACGACGATTGCACCTAACACAAATGGGCCTGATAGCGTGGCTGTGGGAGTGAACAATGGAAACATCACAGTGCATCCCGTGGATCCACCACCTCCGCCCCCGATACAAGATGTTCGCATAGTTTCTATGGGCTGGGTTTCCTCAGCTACGCCAGGGTATCCCTATGATCTGCGCTTGGTTCTGCAAACGAACGTTGTGATTAGTCCGCCTTCGTTCAAATTCGCTTGTGATGCTCCAATAGCTGAGGGACATTGGGGTTTTGCCGACGGCGGGCCGCCGATGGTGCTAGATGACTGGAGTCAGGTTTTACCAGACTCAAAGAGTTACCTACTTGCGGTGGGGAGCCCCGCATTCACTCCAGTACATAACATAGTGCTAGATTTATTCTCTAAAACACCATTCAAGCTTGTATCGTTTTGACCTTGCCCCCGCAAAACGTATCCCTTAGCGAGCTGCTCTAATAGCCGAAAGGGACAGGAAAATGACGAAGGGGACGCGTGGCCGTTACACGCTGGA
>Ga0302278_10002064_pt1 | contig 23716 bp, 18 predicted proteins | sample III_Bog_N3_2_FD_194543 | JGI IMG/M metagenome (GOLD analysis project Ga0302278, IMG submission 194543) | Peat permafrost microbial communities from Stordalen Mire near Abisko, Sweden - III_Bog_N3_2 | ecosystem: Environmental > Terrestrial > Soil > Wetlands > Peat | place: Sweden: Abisko...
CGTGGGAAATCGGCCGCTAAGATCGCCGTGGCATGGTTTCGCTCATCGAACCTGAAACGGGCGCGCAACGCCTCCGGAATCAGCTGAATGCTCATAACAACCAAAATAACCTGCGGACACGCGGAGAAATCGCCTATTACCGAAGAAGTGCCATTCCTGCAAACAGCCTGCAAGGAGCTAAGAGACGCGCGCGGTACTCTGGAACCAATGCCGACCGCCTACATCGGGATGGGTGCCAACCTGGCCAGCACCGCTGGTCCACCGCCAGCCACGCTCGCCGCGGCCGCGCTGCGCCTTGAGGCCCTGGGCTGCCTCACCGCCCGCTCTTCGCTTTACTCCACTGAGCCGGTGGGCTTTGCCGCGCAGCCTCGCTTCGTCAATGCCGTCGTCGCTCTGGAGACGGAACTCGATCCGCAAGGGCTGCTCACCCAACTGCTGGCCATCGAGCGCGACTTCGGCCGTGACCGCGCCGCCAGCTTCCCCAACGGCCCGCGCACCCTCGACCTGGACGTCCTGCTCTACGGCGATCTCGTCCTCACCGCGCCCGATCTCGAAATCCCCCATCCCCGTCTCGCCGATCGGGCGTTCGTCTTGATCCCGCTGTGCCAGATCGCCCCTCACCGGGTGGATGCGCGCAGCCAAGCCACCGTGTCACAATTACTGCACGACCTCCAACATAGATTGAGAAGCGAAACAGATGCAGTGGTTGCGATCCAAAGCGATAGCTGGCACGCTGGCCCTGGCAGCGGCGGCGCTGCTCCCCGCCCGGCTTAGCGCGCAAGCCCCAGCGTCGACTGCCGAAAATGCCGCCGTCACCGTCACTGTGACCATCACGGACGGCAGCGGAGCAGCCTTGCCCGGCGCCACGGCTACAGATCCCTCTGGCGCGCTCCGTGGTCGTTCCGATTCCACCGGCAAAATGCTTGTCAAATGCTTCGCCGCCTGCCAGTTGCGCGTCTCCGCTCCTGGTTTCGCCGACAAAACAGTCCGCTTCACCTCAGGATTGGCGATCCAGCTCCAGCCCGAAGCCAACACGGAAGAGATCACCGTTACCGCCTACCGCACCCCCATGGCCTCGATCGAGAGCCCGGTCGCCACCCGCCAGCTCTCCGCGCAAAGTCTCGCCTCCACGGCCGCCGTCTCCCTCGACGACCAGGTTCGCCAGCTCCCCGGCGTTGAGCTCTTCCGGCGCTCCAGCGCGCTGGTCGCCAACCCTTCCTCGCAGGGCATGAGCCTCCGCGCACTCGGCTCCACCTCCGCCAGCCGCACCCTCATCACCGAAGACGATGTTCCCCTCAACGACGCATTCGCTGACACCGTGCATTGGCTTGAAGAGCCGGAGCTCGCCACCAGGAGCATCGAGCTGGTCCGCGGCGGGGCGAGCGATCTCTACGGCTCCAGCGCCATCGGCGGTGTCGTCAACGTGGTCCCGCTGCGGCCGTCATCTGACGCCCTGGAACTCCGCTCCAGCTACGGCGGCGAAAGCACCTACGACGACAGTCTGCTCCTCCAGGCCAAGCGCGGCCCCTGGGGCGTTCTCGCTTCAGGCGGCACCATCGGCACCGACGGCTACATCCAGGAAGCTCCCGCCCAGCAGGGCCCCGTCGACATCGCCAGCAACGTACACAGCCAGAACGGCCTCCTGCTCGCCGAGCACGCCGCCCAGACCCTGCGCCTCTTCGCCCGCGGCAGCGGCTTCAACGAGGCGCGCAACAACGGCACGCCCTTGCAGACCAACGGCACCCGTCTGTGGCGCTACGCAACCGGCGGCGACTGGCAGGGCCCGCGCAATGGCACGCTGGTCGCCCGTTTCTATGGCGCCACCTACCACTTCCGCCAGACGTTCTCCAGCATCTCCAGCCTGCCCAACTTCGGCGATCCAACCTGCTCCTACCGCTGCGGTGAAATCCCCACCAAGTTCTCCCTCACCCCGGACAACGAACTGGGCGCCGTAGCCCACTGGAGCCAGCCTCTGGGCGCGGGGCTTCTCCTCCTCGCCGGCGCAGACACCCACGACGTCCGCGTCTGGGATCAGGAAGACTCGCTAAGCCCCGGTGGCGCGCTCACCAACCTCCACGACCACCAGCGCGACTCCGCCGGTTACGCCGAGGTCATGGCCGTCCGCAAGGGTTGGACCCTCACCGCAGCCGGCCGCATCGACTGGTACCAGAACTTTGACGGCGAGTCGCTTACCTTCATCGGACCCGGCTGGACGCCCAGCGCCAAGCAGCCCACGCAAAAGGACGAGCGTTTCTTCGATCCCCGCCTGGGGCTCTCACGCAAGCTAGGCAATCACTGGGCGCTCTCCGCCACCGGCTTTCGCGCCTTCCGCGAGCCCTCGGCCAACGAGCTCTACCGGGCTACTCAAGTCGGAGCCCAGCTCACACTCGCCAACGGCAGCCTGCTCAGCGAGCGCGCCACAGGCTGGGAAGCCGGCCTGGCCACCGAGCGCCGCTGGGGCAGCGTCCGGGCCAGCTACTTCCTCACCCAGGTCAACCGGCCCATTACCGCCGTAGGGTCCGGAAACTCGTACACGCGCGAGAATCTAGGCCAGATCGAGAGCCAGGGTGTCTCGCTCGACTACGAGCTCACCCCGCTGCGCTGGCTGGCTGTCGACGGCGGCTACCAGTACGCCAACGCCACCGTGACCAAGGGCGTCCAGATCCTGGTAGGCAATTGGATTCCCGAAGTGGCCCGCAACCTGGCCACCATGAACGTCCGCGCCTACAAGCCCCGCATGGGCACGCTGAGCCTGCAAGGCCGCCTGAGCGGCCGCCAGTTCGATGACGCCGCCAACACCTACCTGCTCCACAGCTACTTCCGCCTCGACGCCTATGCCTCCCACAACTTCGGCAAGCGCATCGAGCTCTTTGCCGCCGGCGAAAACCTCCTCAATCGCCAGATCGAGGACTCCAAAACGCCAACCACCACGCTGGGCATGCCGCGCGTTGCACGGATCGGCTTCCAGGTCCGCTTGGGCGGACAGGGCAGATAGCGGGCAGGCGCCCCTGAGCCAATGGCTTGCGAGTTCCACCACCCCAATGCAGCCCGCCACGCTGCCCCAGGGCGCGCCGCCGCCCATCCGGCCAGGCCACCCAAACCGGGCAGGCTCGCCTGCGGCACCAGTATCGGAGGTCAACCTAAGCTAATCGGTCGCGCGCACCAGCGGCTCGACTACTGGCAACAACAAGTCGGAAATCTGCAATTCAGTATCAGGCATTCGGTCATGCCCCTCACAAAACCCCATCGGAAAGGCACCGATCGCCGTGACGACCGCCATGAACCTCATAAGACCCTTTACGCCCGGGTCGGCAGGGCCGTCCCGGAAGGGGATTGATAGGCTATCGAGTTGCGTCGCAACGTCGTCGGGGTCCAGGTCGTGCGCGAGGCGGTTCCTGATCAGATTGACCTCGCGGATGCAAGTGAATAAACCAGGCTCATCCCAGACCCCGACCGCCTCAGCGATATCTACCTTTTGACTGAAGGTAAACCTGCCGACGACCGTTTCCCCACGTTTCAGCATCCGCAGCATCGCCTCGTTCAATCAATACTCAAGGTAAAGATGACCCCGCAGCACGGCCTGCTCAACGCTCGTCACCTTGCAGAGCCGTTGCACCACCTGCGCGTGCCGCTCCCGGCTCAGCATTTTGTGTCTCTTGCTCACAGGCAACCCTCCCCAAAGCGAGCCTAAACCACCCCAAAGCAGCCCACCAAACCGCCCGAGGACGCATCGTCGCTCATCCGGCGAGGCTACACCACGGCTGGGTGCTCCATCCATTACGCCCGCCGCAGCGGACCGCACCGCAGGTGCTGCAGATCATTTCCCCTCTTCGGCGCACACTATGCATGGAGGAGATCGGCCATGGAGACCACACCCACGCGGGAAAACCCGTGCAGTTTCGCCTTGATTCCCCCAAATGTTAAAAACCCCCACCCCTCTGTTTTGCCACATGCCCATGAAAATAAACAGGTTGAACGAAAAATGCTCCAATATTCCCTTTTATCTAAAGGACTTACGCGGTTTGTGTTTTTTGCTCTTAGGCGTATCTAAAGGACTTATGCACCGCACCGCCGCTGCCCGCTAAGATCGTAGAGTGAGTCTCCACTTCAACCTGCTCAACCAGACCGACGCCGGCGGACGCCGCGCCCAGCTCGTGCTGCCCCACCAGACGGTCGAAACCCCGGTCTTCATGCCGGTAGGCACGGCCGGGACGGTCAAGGCCGTCCCGCAGGATGTGCTCGAGACGCTGGACGCGCAGATCATCCTCGGCAACACCTACCACCTTTACCTGCGCCCCGGCCATGAAGCCATCCGCCGCATGGGCGGGCTGCACCGCTTCATCAGCTGGCCCCGGGCCATGCTTACGGATTCCGGCGGCTTTCAGGTTTTCTCCCTCAGCCAGTTGCGCAAGGTCAGCGAGGAGGGCGTCCGCTTCCGCTCGCATCTGGATGGAAGCTCGCACTTTTTTACGCCCGAGCATTCCATGGATGTGCAGATCGCCCTCGGCGCGGACATTGCCATGGCCTTCGACGAGTGCACCGAATATCCGGCTGAAAGGTCGAGGGCGCAGGAAAGCCTACGGCTTACCATGGCCTGGGGCCGCCGTTCGCTTGAGCACCATCGCGCCCACCGGCATGAGGTGCCGTGGTTCGATGAACAAGGCGTGCGATCGCAGTCGCTCTACGGGATCGTGCAGGGCGGGATGTACCGCGAGCTGCGGCGGGAGAGCGCAGAGCGCCTGGTGGAGATGGATTTTGATGGCTACGCCATCGGCGGGCTCAGCGTGGGCGAGCCCCGCGATCTGACCATGGAAATGATCGCCGAAGTCCTGCCCCTTCTGCCCAAAGACAAGCCGCGCTATGTGATGGGCGTCGGCTATCCGGACGAGATTGAGCAGTATGCGCGCATGGGCGTGGACATGATGGATTGCGTGCTGCCCACCCGCGCCGCCCGCCATGGTCTGCTGTTCACGAGCGAGGGCCGGCTGAACATCAAGGGCAAGAGGTACGCCGAAGACCAGGGCCCGCCCGACCCAGCCTGCGACTGCATGGTGTGCCGCCGCTACTCCCGCGCCTACCTGCGCCACCTGATGCAGGCCGGCGAAGCGCTCTCCGGCACCCTGAACTCGATCCACAACCTGGCCTACTACCTGGGCATCATGAAGCGCGTGCGGAAGGACCTGGACCAGCCAGCGTGAATGATTCCGTTACGCGCCGATCGCTGCGCCAAGGAGCTGTTTGAGTGCCTGCACGTACTCGGTGAGCGCCAGGCGGCCGCTGTCGGTCATGCGGTAAAGGGTCTGCGGCTTGCGCTGGACAAACTTCTTTTCAACGGCCACATAGCCGGCTTCCTCGAGCTTGAGCAACTGTGCTCCCAGGTTGCCGTCGGTCGAGCCGGTTTTGGTGCGCAGCCAGGTAAACTCGGCCTCGTCCACCGCGGAGAGCAGGCTCAGCAGGGCCAGGCGCAGCTTGCCGTGAATGACTGGATTCAGCTCCGGCAGCTCAGGCATGGAAGGCTCCCTGGCCGGCCTCGCTCCGCTTCTGCTTGCTCGACTCGGCGATCATCCCGTAGATGCCAAAGACTATCTGGCAAAAGAAGATAGCCGTCAGGAAGGTGATCGAAGTAACCGTGTCGGAAGTGAAGCAGGCAGCCACCCCAGCGGACCACCACGCCACGGCGCAGGCAAATTGCATCTTCCACTTGAGAATGATGCTGGAGGTGCAATTGGCCCCTCCCAGCATGGCGCCAATAATCGCGACCGACACATGCTCGTCGAGCCTGCCGCTCATCCCCAGCGAGACCATCAACACAAAGATGGAGACGCCCAAGCCCAGCCAGATGGCCATCATGGCCCGGCCGACGGTGGTTTCCGGCCGCTTGCTTGCGGTGCGCGAGGCCAGCACCCCGGTCAGAACGCCCGCCGCCACCATGGTCACCGGCCAGGCCAGCGAGGCTTTGCCCAGCGTCGCCCAGGCAATGGCCACATAGTAGGCCACGCCCCACAGCACAAAGGTCCAACCCCAGCTCTCGGTGGTGCGCCGGCCCTCGGCGATCATCTGCTCAATCAGGCTCAGCCTGTCTTTCAGCTCCTGCGATTCAATGTTGGACGTCATGGAAGCTCCTCCTTGGATTCTCAATCTGACCAGAGTTGTCTCTTTCAAGGAGTACTCTATATTGCAGAGTAAAGAATGTCAACCTGGATTTTTGCTTTTTTCACTTTGTTTCTCAGGCGGAGAGACGCTCGGACGAGCGCGCGCTTCGCGCCGAGCTCCACGGCGGCCTTTTCTCGATCGGCTGCGAGACCAAGGCAAGCTCTCTGGCTGCGCGCTCGACGACGCTGCCCCAGTCGCCGGGGGTCGGCTGGCGCAGCAGTCGCGCGGTGGGGTACCAGGGAGTGGTCTCAACCCGCTGCATCCAACGCCAGTCAGCCAGGTGCGGCAGCAGAATCCAGACCAGCTTGCCCATGGCCCCGGCCAGGTGAGCAATGCAGGTATCCGTGCTGATGACCAGATCGAGTGTGGCCGCCAACGCCGCCGTCTCTGCCAGGTCGCGGTCCCGGCCCGATCCATCCCACACAAACACGCTGCCGATCGCCGCTGCGATCTGCTCGGCAGGCGGCCCCTTCTGTAGCGAGATCCAGGTGACGCCGGGAACGCGCAGGAGCGGGAGCAGTGCGCTGAAGTCCATGGAGCGCTGCCGGTCCGCCTTGTACCCGGGATTGCCCGCCCAGGCCAGGCCCACGCGCAGCGGCCTTTGCCGGCGGATGCCGGGACGCACGTCGGGAAACAGCACGCGCTTTTCTCGCGCCGCCATCGGGTCCGCGCCCAGATAAGCGCCCGCCCAGGGCACCGAATCCGGTGTGGTTTCAAACACGGCAGGAAGGCTCATCAGCGGGCACTCGAGATCGAAGGGTGGCAGCGGCGAGCCGAGCAGCGCGGTCTCAGCCTGACCACCGCGCACCACGGCCAGCGAGCGCAGCAACTGCTCCACCGGCTCCTGCACCTGGAGAACTGGATAGCCTCCGCGTGCCACCACCAGCGTTGCATAGCGGCAAAACTGGATGGTGTCGCCCAGGCCCTGCTCGGCGTGGAGCAGAATGCGCATGCCTGCAAGCGCTTCGCCCTGCCAGCGCGGTTGCGCGAAGAGCCGTGGCGCGCGATGCACCTCGCGGAAGCGCCAGCGCGCCTCGTAGCCGGGCCAGCCGCGCTCCCATTCGCCAAGGCGCAGCTGGGTGAGCGCCAGGTTGTATAGCGCGCCGGCGTGATGCGGATCGCGCTCGACGGCTACCTCATGCGAGAGCAGCGCTTCCTGGGTCCGCCCCATATCGAGCAGCGCGTTGCCGCGATTCGACGGCGCTGCGCGGTGGCCGAGTTCCTCGGCCCGGTCAAACGCCTCAATTGCCTCGGCAGACCGGCCTTCGGTGTGCAGCAGAATGCCGCGCATGTTCACCGCTTCCGGCTGATCCGGATCGCGGGCCAGCGCCCAGCGCAGCCAGCCCCAGGCGCCGGGCAAATCCTTCTCTGCCGCGCGGAACTGGCACCACGCGATATGGGTCTCCACCTGCTCGGGGTTCATCTCCAAGGCCTTGCGCAAATGCTTTTCAGCGTCCGCAGGCCGCCGGCGCTCACGCTCCAGCGTGGCCAGGTTGATCCAGCCCGCCACCAGGTCCGGCCGCAGCTCCACGGCACGCTTGAGCGCCGCCTCCGCATGCACCTCCCGCCCCTGCTCGCGCAGCAGGTTGCCAAGGTTCATCCACGCTGCGGCAAAGTCCGGCCGAGCGACCAGCGCCCGCCGATAGCGCGTCTCCGCTTCTTTCGTCCTGCCCAGGCGCGCCAGCACAAACCCGGCCGCAAACTCCGCCTCTGGCAAACGCGGACGGAATGCAAGCGCCTGACCGAAGCGCGCCAGTGCCTCCTCGTTGCGCCCGCTCACCGCGAGCGCATTGCCCAGGCCCAGGTGCGCGGCCACCAGCCCCGGCCTGCGCCTGAGCGCCAGCTCGAACTCGCCAATTGCTTCGTCAACCTGCCCGGACGCAATCTTCAACTCGCCCAGGCCGAGCCGCGCCAGCTCGTTCATCCCGTCCAGGCGAATGGCGTGGCCATAGGCACTTTCGGCCTGCTCCCGGCGGCCGGCCGCTTTGAAAGCCTGCCCCAGCGCCACCCAGGCATTGATCATTGCCGGCGCCGCTTCCACTGCGGCCGTGGCCATCGCAACTGCAGCGTCGGCCTGGTTGCTGGCCAAGGCCACCAGGCACATGCCCACCAGCGCCTGCGGATGGCGTGGATGAGCCGCGAGCGTCTGCTGGTAGTCGAGCGCAACCTCAGTCAACCGGCCGGTCAGTGGTTGCGGCTCGTCCATCCTGCTTGCCAGTATTGCCATCGCATCAATCCGCCGTCCTCGTGGGCACAGGCAGCCTTCCTGCCTGGACCCTAATGGGTACGGGTCCAGGCCTCAACGGAAAAGCGAGTTCGCAGCGCCTTTCTGGCGGGCAATCTTCCCGATTTTTCCTGCAATTTGAATTTGGAACTCGATTGCGCGCGGGCAGAATTTAAACTGGCGAAGACCGTCAGGCAACGAGGTGAATGTGATGTCCGAGGCAACAACGAATCAAGCCCGCGTTCCACTGATCGAGCGCGACGCGGTTGCGCCCGAGGCGATTGCCCTTTTCGACAAGCTGCTAGCCGATCGCGGCTGCGTCCCCAACATGTTCAAGGCGCTGGCCAATGTTCCCGGGCTCGCCCTGGGGATCGCAGCGCTCATCAAGCCGCTCATGGGCGAGGGCGCGGTTGCCGGCTGGTACAAGGAACTGATCGCCATGCGCGTCGCCTCGCTCAATCAATGCGGCTACTGCATCAGCGCCCACCGCTCCCTTGCGGGGCAGCGTGGCGCCACGCCGGAGCAGGTGGCCAGCCTGGGCGAAACGAGTGCCGATACCTTCGAGACCGGCCCGTTTACCGAGAAGGAAAAGGCCGGTTTACGCTATGCCGGTCTACTCCACATCTCCGGCCATGCCATCGACGACGAGGTATTCCACGTCGTAAGCGCACACTTCGACGCCGAAGAACTGATCGAGCTCACCGCAGTCGCGGCAGCCTTCGAGTTTTTCTCCCGCATCAACTCAGCTCTGCGCATACCCGTGACACCGCTGCCGGGAGCGCCGCTGCCTGGGCAGGCGTAGGCCGACCTTCGGAGCGGGCAGGGAGCGGAGTCATGGCCGGTGGGTGAGCGAGGCGGATTGCGGGTTGTGTTCTCTCGATCAGCCAAAAATAGAACGGGCCGTGGAAACATTTTGCCTCCAAGGCCCGTTGCCGGTGAGCTTGCTCTAGAAGGTGATGCGGCCGGAGAGTTCGAGGCTGCGGGGGCCGGCGCCTTCGGCGGTTTGCAGGGCGGTGATGGAGCCGAAGCCTGCGGAGTCGACCTGCATGTTGGGCGGCTCGTAGTTGTGGTGGTTGAAGAGGTTGGCCGCTTCGATGCCGAACTGGAATTTGCTCTTCTCCGTGATGGCCAGATTCTTCAATAGAGACAGGGAATAGATTTCGGTGCCGGGGCCGACGACGCCGCCAACAGGCGCGTTGCCGAAGCGGCCGATGCCGTTGCCAGCGGCTGTCTCGAGATTGAGATAGGGGAAGGCGTTGGGGTTGAGCCACTGCGCGGTGGTGCGGTTGGGCGCGTAGAGCGAGACGTTGTGGAGCTGGTCGGGACGGGCCTGGCCGACGGTGGTGAGGATGTTGGTGTTGGCGGGGTCGACGGTCTGCTGATAGGGCGTGAGGAAGGGACCGCTCTGGAAGATGGTGACACCGGCCAGTTGCCAGTCGCCGACGAGGGTGTTGAGCGCGGAGCCGGTGGAGAGCCAGCGCTGGCCGCGGCCGAAGGGCAGGTCGTAGAGATAGGTGATGAGGAAGCGGTGACGGCGGTCGTAGATGACGTTGCCGTAGTCGAGGCCGGGATGGAAGCGGTCGGTGAGGAAGCTGCCGCCGGCGACGGCGAAGGCGTTGGGGGTGGCCCCGCCGGCGTTGGAGAGGTCGCGGGTGAAGGTGTAGCTGGCGTCGAAGGTGAGCGACTTGCCGCTCTTGCGGGAGACCTCGACGGCGCCACTGTTGTAGTTGCTCGATGCGAGATTGGTGACGCTCTGGATCACGCTCCAGTCAGGGAAGGGGCGATTGGGAGCGACGGCGGCATATCCAATGGTGTTGGGCGCGACCTGGTTGAGGTCGACCATGGCGTCAAGATTCTGCCCGTGGCTGCCGGTGTAAGAGAAGCGAGCGCCCAGCGAGTGGCCGAAGTCCTGTTCCAGGGTCAGATTCCACTGCTGCACGTTGGGGTCGTGATAGTGGACGGGAAAGGCGTAGTAGAAGCCGGCGGTTCCCATGGCGCTGCCGGCGCCGGCGCTGTAAAAGGGACTGGCGAACGAAATCAGCGGCGTGATCCCGTCGGGTTGATAGCCCTGGTTGTAGGTGGCCACATAGCTCGAGTGCACCGCCCAGCCGGAGACCAGCGCAAAGCCCAGCGGGGACTCGACGAAGCGTCCCCAGCCGCCGCGCAGCACGGTTTTGCCGTTGCCGTAGGGCTCCCAGGCAAAGCCGAGGCGGGGGCCGAAGTCGGTGATGTCGGTGTAACGCAGATCCTCGGGAATGCCTGCGTCCGAGGCGGTGATGACGGGCGTGGGAGAGATTGCGCCCAGCAGAGCGGAAGAGGCTTGCGACACGGCCTGGCCGTTGGAGACAACAACAGCGCCGGTAGCGGTTGAGCCGGCGACGGTACCGGGGCCGTTGTAGGCGGGCAGGAAGGTGGCCGTGTTGTAGTGGGTCTCCTTGATGGGCGGATGGAGCTCGTAGCGCAGGCCGAGGTTGAGGGTGAGGCGCGGAGTGATCTTCCAGTCGTCCTGGCCAAAGAAGGCGTAGGAGTAGCCGAGGCCGTTCATGGTGGGGTTGTTGGTGGAGCTGAACTCGGTGTAGTCGGGATCGCCGAGCAGGAAGCCGGAGTAGGGCTCGCCTGCGGGCGCGTTGATGCCGTTCGATCCGGGGACAATCGAGGATGAGCCATCGAAGACGTACCAGCCGGAGCGGTAGTTGCCAAAGACGTTGTCGTCGTGGTCGGTGATGCGTTTGAAGTCCGCGCCGAACTTGAAGGAGTGCTTGCCGGTGGACCAGGTGAGGTTGTCGAGGGCCTGGATGATCTGGCCGCGCTGCACGCCGGGATTGCCGGCTCCGGTGGACATGAATCCGTTGATGAGCACCTGCGGGGCTTCAGACCATTGAGTATCAGTCTGCAGAGCCGTAGTGCCGGTCTGGGCGAGAAGGGCGGCGGTCGAGTAGCTCTGCGTCTCCGAGGTGTGCTGGGCGTTGTAGCCGCCGCGGAACTCGTTGAGGAGCTTGCTGGAGAGGATGTAGTTGTAGGCGAAGGTCAGGCCTTCGTCGATCTCCGGCGTGTTGTACGCGCCCTGCAGGGGGCTGCCGGCTTCAGCGCAGTAGGTGAAGGTGCAGGCCGCGGAGGGCGCGGTGGTGACCTGACGATTCTTGTAGGAGAAGCGGGCGAAGATGGACTGCTTCGCAGTCAGCGTGCGATCGAGGCGGACATCGCCCTGGTTGGAGCTGATGGGCGAGGGGAAGTTGATCTGGTAGTTGTTGGCGAAGGAGTTGGCATCGCCCAGGTTGGGCGTGGGCATGAGGACGTTGAGCAACCTGGTGGCGATGGCGTTGGGCGAGACGGGCGTGTTGGTGATGGAGTTGGTGAGCACGGAGCCGTCGGGGTTGTAGACGGTGTAGCCGTTGGGACACTGTGTGGCGGGGTCGGGCTCGCAGTAGGTCTGATCGAGGTAATAGCCGATGTTGCCGTTGCGCATGTCCATGGAAGGGACGCTGAGCACGATGGGGGTTTCGCGGGGCAGGCGGAGGCTCTCAAAGCTGATGAAGAAGAAGGTAGTGTCGCTGCCGTTGTAAAGATGCGGAACCTTGACGGGGCCGCCGAGGGTTGCGCCGAAGTCGTTCATGACGATTCTGGGTTTGGAGAGCGCAAAGGCGTCGTTGGAGTTGAAGACGGTGTTCTCGTTGTTTTCAAATGCGCCGCCGTGGTAGTGATTGGTGCCGGCGTTGGAGACGGTGGTGATGTCGGCGACGCCGCCGAACTCGGCGGAGTTGTTGGACTCGGAGACGCGGATCTCTTCGATGGAGTTGAAGGAGGGAAACATCTCGTTGACGGGGCCGGAGTACTCGACGCCGACGGAGGAGATGCCGTCGATGGTGACGGAGAGCAGCGCGGCGGTGGTGCCGTCGACGGCGAGCTGGCCGCTGTCATCGGTCTGCACGCCGGCCTCGGTGGTGAGTGTGGAGATGGGACTGGTGGAGCCGGTGGAGCGGGAGTAGATGGCGACGGGGAGTTCGACGAGCTCGTCGCCGGCCTTGGTCTCGGCGAGGCTGGAGACATCAGTGGTGATGACGGGCGCAGAATCCTCCATGACGACGACGGTCTGGGCCTCAGCGCCGGGCTTGAGGATGGCGTCGAGGCGGCGGGTTTCGCGGGCGGTGAGGCCGATAGCGGGTAGCGATTCCTTCTCGAATCCGGGCGCGGAGATGGTGAGCGTGTAGGTGGCCACGTCAATGTTCTGGAAGGCGTAGTTACCGTTGCCATCGGTGACGGCGGTGCGCGTGGCGCTGGTGCCGGTGTTGGTGAGCAGGACTTGCGCGCCCTGGAGCACGGCGCCGCTCGGGTCGTGGACAGTGCCGAGGATTTCACCGAAAGTGGACTGGGCGCGGGCGGGCGCGGCGGCGAGCACCAGCAGACAACAGGCAACGAGGAGCGGCACAGTCACACGACAGCCGACCCGAATGGGGAAAGAAAAACCACGCATGAAGAGACCTTTCAAGGAAAGAGATGGAAGAGGCGTCGTTGCATCGCCATTTAATTGATTTCAATTCAAATGTAGCGCCTGGAGAGGCGCGGAACGAGGGATTTTTCGCGAAAAGTTTGGTGGGCGAAGAGCGGGCGGCTGGGCATCTCGAGGGTGGGAAGCGGGTTTGGCTGAATTGCAATCTGTCCGTGATAGTCTTCCGGTGTGTTGAGCGACCAAACAGCCAATCGAACATCGGAGATGCCCCGGAAAGCCAGGGGCTTCACGATGTGGCACGCGCTGACGATCGTGCTGCTGGGCGTGGGCTACTCGGGCTACTACTTTTGCCGGTCGAACTTGTCCGTGGTGCTGCCGGACCTGATGCGCGACCTGGCGCAGCGGGGCATTCCGGCGAGCGAGTCGCAGGTGCGGTTTGGCTTTATTGCATCGGCCGGGACGGTGGCCTATGCGGTGGGGAAATTCGTCTCCGGATCGCTGGCGGATCTGTTTGGCGGGCGGCGCAATTTTTTGGCGGGGATGGCGGGCTCAGTGCTTTTCACGCTGCTGTTTGTGGCGAGCGGCGGCTTTCCGCTGTTCACGCTGGCGTGGGTGGGGAACCGGCTGTTTCAATCGACAGGCTGGGTGGGACTGGTGAAGGTGACTTCGCGCTGGTTTTCATACTCGACCTATGGCACGGTGATGGCGGTGCTGAGTCTGAGCTTTCTGTTTGGAGACGCGGCGTGCCGGTGGATGATGAGCGAACTGCTGCTGCATGGAGTGGGATGGCGTGGAGTGTTTCTGGCGGGCGCCGGCTCGCTGAGCGCTCTGCTTTTGGCCAACCTGATCCTTTTGCGCGAGACGCCGGAGGAGCGTGGGCTGCCGTCACCGGAGGCCAATCCACTGAATGTGTACGGGGCTGACGGGGAGCACAAGGATGAGAAGCATCCGGGGCTGGTCGCGATTCTGCGGCCTCTGCTGGGGAGCTTTCCGTTCTGGATGGTTTGCCTCCTCTCGCTGGGCACAACGCTGCTGCGTGAGACGTTCAACTTTTGGACGCCAACGTATTTTGTGCAGTATGTCGGTTTGACGAGCAGCCAGGCGGCGGCGCGCAGCGCGCTGTTTCCGCTGTTTGGGGGCGTGAGCGTTTTGCTGGCGGGCGTGGTGAGCGACCGGCTGGGATTAAATGGACGCAACGTGGTGATCGTGGTGGGCATGACGGCGAGCACGGTGTGCCTGGTGTTTTTGGCGCGGACTCCGGGACATGCCAGCCAATGGATGCCGGTGGTGCTGGTGACGCTGATTGGGTTTCTGCTGCTGGGGCCGTACTCGTATCTGGCCGGGGCGATGAGCCTGGACTTTGGCGGAAAGCGGGGCAGTGCCACGGCCGCGGGAATCATCGACGGAGTGGGCTACCTGGCGGGCTGGCTATCCGGTGATACGATGGCACGGATCACAGTGGCGTTCGGTTGGAAGAATGCGTTTCTGTCCCTGGCGGGTGTTGCGTTGCTGACGGCGCTGGTGGCGCTGGTGCTGGCTGGCTACCAGGGAATGCGGGTTGCGAGAGTGGTGGAGGGATGATGGGGATGAGTTCAATTTCTTCTGTCGACGATGTGTTTCAGATTCTGGAGCGCGGCGGGGGTGAGGCCTACTTTGGCGAGCCGGTGACGGTGCTGGAACACTCGCTGCAGGCGGCGTGGTTCGTTCAGCGCAAAGGCAGCGAGCCGGCGCTGATTGCGGCCGGGCTGCTGCACGACCTGGGTCACCTGATGCACAGCGAAGGGGAAGACGCGGCTCGGCGCGGGTTGGATACGCGGCATGAAGAGCTGGCAGTTGCGGCGCTGGACGATCATCTGCCGGCCGCAGTGCTTGATCCGATCCGGCTGCACGTGGCGGCGAAGAGATACCTTTGCTTCGCACAGCCGGAGTATCGAGCTGCGCTTTCGCCTTCGTCGGTGGAGAGCCTGGCTTTGCAGGGCGGGCCGATGAGCGCGGCGGAGGCGGAGGCGTTTATGGCGCTTCCGCATGCGCGGGAGGCAGTGGTGCTGCGGCGGGCGGACGACGCGGCCAAGATTGAAGGGCTTGCGGTGCCGCAGCTCGATTCTTATCGGACGCTGGTTGAGTCGTTGTGGCGTTGAGGCGGAGGTCACGCGATTGCAATTTGCGGACGATCGGTGGATCGCTCCCGCGCTGACCTGCGCAATGGATGATTTGCCAAACCGGGCGCGGAGTGTTTCAATCAGGAGATTGAAACAGGGGTGCTCCACGTGGGTGGGGCTGAGAAAATACCCTAGAACCCGATCCGGATAATGCCGGCGTGGGAAGTTTCCCGAGGCTTGAAAAGGCCTTCTTCCTCGAAATTTCAACGTGAGTTCCCTTGTTTCAGCGGAGTTGGAAACAAGGGGAAGCCATGTCTGAGATTCGGCGCACTGTTCTCTTTCGCAATTCTGGAATTCGACGAGCCGGGTGCTGCGGTGGCGCTGCCGCGAGCTTGGTGCTGGTGTGCGCAATGAGCGCGGCAGGAATGGGATATGCGCAGAGCGCGCCGGCGACGCCGGCTGCGGCGAGCGATCAAGCGAAGCCCGCTGCGCAACAGGTGCAGAGCGTGACAACGACAGTGGTGGTGCACGGCGAGGTGAAGCACGACTACCTGCCGGAGAGCGTGTCAGTAGGAACGCTGGCCGAGACGCCGCTCAAGGAGATGCCGCTCTCGGCGACGGTGGTGACCCGCGGTCTGCTCAACGACCAGGGTGCGCGGCTGCTGTCGGATGTGGTGAAGAATGACGCGTCGATCGGAAACGACTATGTGCCGGTGGGCTATTACGGCGTGTACCAGATCCGCGGGTTTGCGATTGACCTGGCGAGCGGCCTTGCGGTGAACGGCATGACAATCGCCGGCGAGCAGGATGTGCCACTCGAAAACAAGGAACGCGTGGAACTGCTGAAGGGGATAGCAGGCGTGGAGAGCGGGGTTGCGTCGGCGGGCGGGCTGATCGACTTTGTGACCAAGCGACCGGCGGCGATCAAGGCGCTGGACGTGGCTACCGATCATCGCGGCAGCGCGTATGGAGCGGTGGATCTCGGCGCACTGTTTGGCCGGCAGAAGCAGGTGGGCGTGCGTGCGAATGTGGGCGGAGAACGCATTGCCAGCTATGTGAACGATACGAATGGATGGCGTGCAGTAGGCGCGGGCGCGGCCGACTGGAAGCTGACGCCGAAGGCGATGCTGAAGGGCGACTTTGAGTACCAGCACAAGGTGGAGCGCGATGCGAGCGGATATCAGTTGCTGGGTGGGACAGTGGTGCCGGACATTACGCAGCTTTATCCGTCGACGATGCCGGGCGACCAGCCTTGGGGACCACCGGATACGTACGACACCTTCAACACCAGCGCGCGCTTCGACTACAAGCTGCCGCGCGAGTGGCTGGCGTTTGCGGCGGCGAGTCTGAGCCATTCGCTGATCGACGACAACGTGATCTATGCGTATGGGACGCCGTTAACTTTCGATCCAACCACCCAAAGTTATATTTCAAATTGCCCTGGCGCGCCCAACGCACCTGAGTATTTCTTTTGTCCCGCAGTTCCGAGCATCAATTACAGCGGCGGGGATTACGGCATCTACGACTACCGCAATCCGGGGGAACTGCGGATCGACGGCGAAGCCGAGGCGCTGGTGACAGGGCACGTGAAGACGGGGGCGATTGAGCAGGACCTAGCCGCGGGCGGGGAGCTGTTTTTGCGCAGCGTGCAGCAGCCGGGATTTTTTACGTACGCAAACCCTTCTTCACCCGATGGCATTGTTCAGGACGGCTCGGTGTATAGCTACGTTGGCTCGGAGAATATTTACCAGCCGCTCACGCCGGTTGCGATTGAGAGCCCGGTCGAATCGGCCGGCCCGCGCAGGCTGTGGGAAGACAGCCATCAGGCGTCTGGCATGGTGCAAGACCGCATTCATCTGCCGGGGCGCATTCAACTGCTTGTAAGTGGCCGGGAAGATTCGCTGCGCGACCACAACTACTCGTTGGCTGCGACCAGCCCTTGCACCGTCGTTGATTCGCCTGGACCGGCGGGTGATCCGTGCCCGACGACCTACGATGCGTCGAACCAGCCGGTCTATTCCATTCCGACCGCGCCCACTGTCAACGACAGGTCCATCTGGCTGCCGCAGTATGCGGTGACGTTCAACCCGGCCGCGAGCTTGACGCTCTATGGAAATTACGGCGTTGTTCTTTCTCTGGGACCGCAGGCGCCGTGGTGGGTGGACAATGGGAGCCAGTTTCTCTCTTCGTTTCTGACGCGGCAGGCGGAAATCGGGGCGAAGTTTGAGCCGGGGCAACGGATACTGCTGACCACTGCGTTCTATCGCATGCGGGCGCCGTTTTTTTATCCGGAGAGCGATGGGGCGGGGGGATTCAGCTTTGTCTCCCAAGGGCGCGAGACGCATGACGGCGTGGAGGTGAACGCAGAGGGCAAGGCAGCAGGCTGGCTGCGGTTGACGGCCTCGGCCTCGGCGATACGCGCGATCTCTGACGATTCCGGGACGGCGGCCTTCGACAACCAGCAGGTGATCAATGTGCCTCATCTGCGCACTACGATGTTTGCCGACGTGGCTGTGCCGCACGTGCGCGGGCTGCACCTGCTGCCGGGATGGAGCTATACGGGGCGCAAGGAAGCCACGCGCGACGACGTGGTGAGCGTACGAGGCTACAACCTGTTCAACCTGGGTGCGCGGTATACGCCGGGGGGCGAGGAAGGGCGCGTGACGTTCAGGATCTATGCGGATAATATCGGCGACAAGCGGTATTGGTCGGACACGGGGGCGAGCTATGGGGACTCGTTTCTGTGGCTGGGCGCGCCGACGACGGTGCGGCTCTCGGCGCACTACACTTTTTGAGTGCCACTTTCAATCCTGATCGACCGGAGCATGGGAGATGAGCATTGGCTTGGTTAAGAAAATTGTCTTTGTTGTCCTTCTGTTTGGCTCATCCGCAATATGGGGACAGGGCCGCTTTCAGTCTGGCGACCTTAAGGGCTTCACGATTTCACCGAATGAGCACATCATCAATCATCTTGATCAGCCCTTTGTCGTCCGCGGGGTGAATGGGGCAGTCGTCTTTGGCGACGGATCGCCGATGGCGATGGTCCTGTTTGAGATGCGAGGACCAGGCAATTCTCAAGCGATTAAGGCGGCAACGACGGGGCCGGACGGCGCATTCCATATTGGAAACGTCTATCCGGGAAAATATCTGTTCAAGGCAACGGCTTTGGGCTTTCAATCCATCGTCGGCGAGGTGATCATTTCTCGAGAGGCGGTACGAAGCCAAGCGATCAAACTTGAGATGAAGCCGGGAGTTTGACATGGGTGAAACGGCAAGCGCGCACGGTCTCGATGGCAGGCTGGTAGAGCCTGACTGGGCTCCGCTGGCGATGGACGAGGTGCGCGCGCTGCTGAGGCGGTTTCCCGATTGCGGCGAGCCGCTGAGGATCCTGTCGGTGAGTCCGCGGCCGCTTTCGGCGGCGAGCGTGGTGGAGACGCAAGGTGGGCAGGTCTTCATCAAGCGGCATCATCGTAGCGTGCGCGATCGGGAGGGATTGCTGGAGGAGCATCGCTTCTTGCAGCATCTGCGCGCGCGTGGAGCGGCGGTGCCGGGGGTGCTTGCGGACATGCACGGCGAGACGGCGATCGAGAGCGGCGACTGGACCTATGAGGTGCACGAAGCGGCGATTGGTGTTGATCTTTATCGCGAGGCGTTGTCGTGGACGCCTTTTCAGACGGCGGCACATGCGCGCTCAGCGGGAGAGGCGCTGGCGCGGCTGCATGTGGCGGCGGAGGGGTTCGAGGCCCCGCGGCGCAAGGCTCGTCCGCTGGTGGCGAGCTTCACGATTTTTGCGGAGAATGACCCGGGTGCGGAGTTGGAACGCTATTTGAAAGCGTGGCCGGCGTTGACGAATCGCGAAGATGTGCGGGCCTGTGCGGGAGAGGCGCTTGAACTGCTTGCGCCGTTTCATGCGGAGCTGGTGCCGCTGTTGCCCGCGCTTCAGCCGCTGTGGACGCACAACGATCTGCATGCGTCGAACCTGTTGTGGAGCGATGACGGGCTGGACGCGCGCGCGGCGGCGATCATTGACTTCGGGCTGGCTGACCGCACGAACGCAGTGCACGACCTGGCGCACGCAATCGAGCGGAATATGGTGGAATGGCTGGCGCTGGTTGAGAATCCAACGCGGCCTGACGATGTGCCCGTGCATTTCGACCATCTGTGCGCGCTGCTGGAGGGATATGAATCGGTGCGGCCATTGAGCAAGCAGGAGGCGGTTGCGCTGGCGCCGATGACGGCGCTGTGCCATGCGGAGTTTGCACTGTCAGAGGCAGATTACTTTCTGGGCGTGTTGCAGGCGGAGGAGAGCGCGGCGATGGCCTATGACGGCTGGCTGGTGGGGCATGCGCGGTGGTTCAAGAGCGGCGCGGGCGAGAGGCTGTTGGACAGGCTGCGCGACTGGGCTCGAGAGCGCACGCGGACAGGAAGCGAGGCATGACGATCTGGATGGCGATTGCGAAGTATCTGGTTGCGAATTGGGTGGAGCTGGCGGGGTTCGTTACGACATGGGTGGGCATCTGGCTGACGACGAAACGGCTGCTTGCGTGCTGGCCGGTGGTGCTGGTGGCGGATATTTTTTACCTTGTTGTTTTCTACCAGGCAAAGCTATTTTCCGACGCGCTCTTGCAGGTGTTTTTTGTGGCGTTCACGCTGTACGGGTGGTGGCACTGGTGGCGCGGGGTGCGCACGGAGGGGGAAGTGCGCGTGGTTCCGCTAAGCATGCGTGGATGGCTTGGCGGCCTGGTTGCGGGCGCGATTGGCGCAGTGTTGTTGGGCTGGCTGATGGTGCGGCTGGGAGCAGCGTTACCGCATCTGGATGCGGCGCTGACGAGCTATAGCCTGGTGGGGAGCTGGTGGCAGGCGCGCAAGCACACCGCGAACTGGTGGCTGTGGATTGCTGTGGACGGGGTGTACATCGGCGAGTATGCGTACAAGGGGCTGTGGCTGACGGCGGTGCTTTCCGTCGGGCTGGTGGCGCTGGCGGTGGTGGGATTGCGCGACTGGCAGCGCGCGACAGCTGTGAGCTAGACTGCGGCCTGCACGATGTTTTGCAGGGGCCGGCCGGCGATGTAGCGGCGCAGTTCATCAGCGGCGATATGCAGGGCGCGGGGTGCGAACTGGGGGCTTGAGCCGCCGACGTGGGGCGTGATGAGCAGGTTGGGACAGCTCCACAAGGGATGGCCTTCAGGGAGCGGCTCGGGATCGGTGACGTCGAGCGCGGCGCGTATGCGGCCGGAGTTGAGAGCGTCAACGAGCGCGCCGGTGTCAACGATGGGGCCGCGGGCGGCATTGACGAGCAATGCGCCCTGCGGCAGGAGAGCGAGCTGGCGGGCGCCGATGAGGCCGGTTGACTCCGGCGTGGCGGGCAGGATGAGGATGACGACGTGCGCCTGGGGCAGCAGGCTGTCGAGATCGCTGACGGGATGAACGGTTGGGCCGGTGCGCGCACTGCGAGCCACTCGCGTGAGTTCGACGTGGAATGGTTCGAGCATGCGCTCGATCTCTTTGCCGATGGAACCGTAGCCAATCAGCAGCACGCGTTTGCCGGTGAGCTCTTCGAGCATGACGGGCGGATAGAGCGGGCTGGTATCACCGGTGATTTCTGCGTAACGCGCGCTGGCTTCGAAGCGGCGTTTCCACAGGCCCTGGCCCTGCATTTCGAGGAAGAAGGGAATGTATTTCAACACGGCGAGCGTAGTGGCGATGGTCCACTCGGCGGTAGAGATGTTGTGAGCGCCGCGCGCATTGCAGATGGTGACATGCGGGCCGACGGTGCCGGGGATCCACTCGGTGCCGGCCATGAGCGAGAGCACCAGGCGAACGCCGCGCAACTGGGGCCAAGTGCGCATGGCGCGGGTCGGATAGGGGTCGGGGATCCAGACGTCGATGTCGACGGGGGGACCTGCCGAATCGGACAAGGGGACGAGTTCGACTTCCGGCGGAAAGCAGTCGAGCAGATTTGCCGCCAGGGTGACGGGATAGCCGACTCGCAGCGTTTTGCGCGCCGGGTCGATTGACGTGGAAGTCATACCTTCATGCTAAACGGGAAGGGGGAAGTTCGGCGAGTGCCGCGAGTCGGGCTGGGACGGCGAACTGTTAGCCTTGACCAGAGATAGAGACTTGCGATGCGCCTGAAGGGAAACAAAACGTGGTCGCAGCAGGAGCTCGCGGTGAAGCTGCGGGTGGGGCAGCAGGACGAGTCGGGGCTGCTGACGTGGGAACGGCGTCGCCTGCTGATTCATGCGGCCAAGACCGCGCTGGCAGCGGCTCTCTGCTGGTGGCTGGCGCTGCGATTCGGGCTGCACGATGGCTATTGGGGCTCGATCAGCGCCATCATTGTGCTGCAGTCGAACGTGGGCTCGACGGTCACAGCGTCGCGGGACCGCATACTGGGCACGCTGATTGGCGCGGCGCTGGGATTCTCGTTTTCATTATTTGGGACGCTGCCTTGGAATTACATTCTGGCGGTGATTGCCGCAGTGGTGGTGTGCGGCCTGCTGGGGTTGCGAAGCAGTTCGCGGCTGGCGGGGGTGACGATCACGATTGTGATGCTGGTGGAGAAGACGGGGCCCCGCTGGAGCCTGGCGCTGGACCGGGTGAGCCAGGTGATGCTGGGTATCGTGGTGGCGCTGGCGGTGACCACGTTGGTGTTCCCTGACCGGGCGCGGCTGCGGCTGCGCGATGGATTGGCGCAGGAGTTCCTGGTGCTTGGGGCGCTGTTTGAGGGCATTTTGCAGGGATTTGGTGGAGCACCTGCAGAGAACCTGCCGGCGCTGCGGGAGGATGCGCTGGCCATGCTGCGCGGCAACAACCAGCTACTGGAGGCAGCGCGCAATGAGCCCTCTGGCGGGCCCGGATGGCGCGAGGGGCTGAACATGCTGGCGCAGTTCGGCCGGTCACTTTACGATGCGCTGGTGGCGCTTGAGTTCTCAGTCAAAGACAGCCATGGCGACGGGTATGCGCAGCAGCTGGAGCCGGCGCTGGGCACGCTGGCGGCGGACATTCGCAGCGGCTTTCACCACGTGGCAGGGCGCATTCACGCGTGGCGATTCGATGTGGCGCCGCAGATGAGCCTTGAGGGTGACATTGAGCAGCTGGAGGCACGCATGGATGCGGTGCGGCACACAGGGATGGGGTTCTCGCAGGCCGAGATATTACGCGCGTATGCAGTGCAACTGCACCTCAAGCAGGTAGCGCGGCTGCTGCGCGCGTCACGCGTGGAGACGAGCCGCGCGGTGGGCGAGCGGCAAACATAAATGCTACGCGAAGAACTTGCGCAGATCTTCGACGCAGTCCTCAATTTCCTTCAGCGTGATGGCATAGCCAAAGCGCAAGTGGCCTTCACCCTGCGCGCCGAAGACGGAGCCAGGAATGGTGGCGATGTGGGCTTTATCGAGCAGAATCTGCGCGGCGGTGCGGCTGTTCTTGTGAATCTTCTCGACATTGGGAAACGCATAGAATGCGCCGGCGGGGAGGGGGCACTCGAGGCCGACGTCGTTGAGGCCGGCGACCAGCAAGTCGCGGCGCTGGCGATACTGTTCGCGGATGCCCGCGATTTTTGACTCGGACGTGGTGAGCGCCTGGATCATGGCGTACTGCACCGGCGTAGCGACGCCGTTGGTGGAGTAGAGAACGATCTTGCGCAGCGCGGTCATGAAGGGTTCCTTCGCAACCGCGTATCCGGCACGCCAGCCGGTCATGGCGTAGGTTTTGGAGAAGGTGAAGCAGGTGATGGTGCGCTCGGCCATGCCGGGTAGCGAAGCGATAGAGACATGCTCACCATCGTAGACGAGGTCTTCATAGGCCTCGTCGGCAATGACGATGAGGTCGCGCTCGATGGCAAAGGAAGCGACCTCTTCCGCCTCGGCGCGCGTGAAGACCAGGCCGCTGGGATTCTGCGGCGTGTTGTAGTAGATGGCGCGGGTTTGCGGAGTGGAAAACTGCGCGAGGGTATTGCGGATGCCGTTGCGGCGCGCGGTGCTGGAGGGCACGCGCAGGGGACGGGCCTGGGCGCCGGTCACCAGGTCGGCGATTGGCGTCCAGTAGGGCGAGAAGATCAAAGCATCGTCGCCGGGATCGAGCACGCTTTGAAATGCGGCGTACAAACCTTGTGAGCCGCCAACCGTCGCGATGACTTCATCGATGGTAATGTGAATGTTGTTTTTTGCGGCAAGCTTTTCGGCGAGGGCGTTGCGCAGGGGCAGCAGGCCGGAGGACGGTGCGTAGTGGGTCTGGTTCTCAACCAGCGCCTGGACGGCTGCGAACTTGATGTCTGGCGGTGTTTCAAAAAACGGCTCGCCCCCGTGCAATGCGTGCACTTCGACACCGCTCGCGCGCAGTTCCATCACCTTATTGCGGATCTGCACAATATCAGAGAATCCCACTTCATCCAGGCGCCTGGCCAGCCTGATCCCGCTCTGTTTTGCCGGCATGATGGATGTTCCTTTCATAACAGGGTCTGGGAGCGTCTGGTTCCAGCATATCCGATTTCCAATGCAGCGCCGCCGCTGGATGCTGTGCGGGCATTGAGCGGCAAGCATTGCGAATCAGACGGCGAGGAGTTCGGTGTAGACGGCCATGCCGACGACGGCATCGGCGCCAAGCGTGTGGAGAGCATCAACCTCCGATTGGCTGCGGATGCCGCCGGCGACGATGAGCTGGCGCGCGGTGAGCTTGCGCAGGCGCGCGGCTGTGTCGATGGGAAAGCCCTGCATGAGGCCTTCGCCATCGACGTGTGTGTAGAGAAATGCGGCGGCAAATGGGTTGAGCTGGGGGATGGCTTCGTCGGGAGTG
>Ga0302278_10002065_pt1 | contig 23715 bp, 14 predicted proteins | sample III_Bog_N3_2_FD_194543 | JGI IMG/M metagenome (GOLD analysis project Ga0302278, IMG submission 194543) | Peat permafrost microbial communities from Stordalen Mire near Abisko, Sweden - III_Bog_N3_2 | ecosystem: Environmental > Terrestrial > Soil > Wetlands > Peat | place: Sweden: Abisko...
CCTGAATGCAAATAGAGGGTAATGCAGGGTAAACGGGGCTCACCAAATTGCGCTCTAAATCGTGTAATTAGAGTACGCTAGGGCAAAGCGGTATATGGGGTGGTAATGGCCGGGATAGGCCTTCTAGGCCGGGGGTTGTGGGTTCGATCCCCGCCTCGCCTACCACGTCCATCCGCTCCCCTTTAAGGATTTGATTCCGAGTGTCTAAGGGTCTGTGCCGCCCAGCGCGTGGCACTGTTCGGTCATGCGGATTCGGCAGATTCCGCGACCATACGGCCCTCCCCGGATCGGCCGGCGGACACATCAGACCATCGGACATTTTGATATTGACAGTGGTCGGAGCGGCCTCTTAAGGTTTGTTGCGGGGATCCAAAAGCTCCCCATTAGATTGCAATTGAATCTTTGTGGCATGCGCATGCTGGGCGGCGCCATAATTCGACAGCAAGAAGAGGATTAGAGATGACGGAACCAAGAAAGCTTTCCCGCAGAACGATCCTGTCTGCCCTGGCATCGACCACAGCGACTTCCTGCATTCCCCTGGCCGGAGCGGGGATGCTGGCTGCGGGGGCTGCGGAGACCGCCGAGGCACAAAACACGCGCATTGCCGCTTCGGGCGAGATCGCCGCTCCAGCCCCGGTAGCCGTCATCCATTCCGGATATCGGCTGTTGATCGACGCAAAGACCGGCTCCATTGCATCGTTCCAGTCCACGTATGGCGTCGATCGGGATTTGCTGATCCCGAACCACGCGAACCTGCCGCTGTTCAAGATCGAGCTGGTGAACGAGCGCCGCGAGTTCACCACAGTCAACTCCTCCCAGGCCAAGCACGTCTCGGTTCATCGGGAAGGCTCGAATCTGGAGCAGAATCTTACCATCGAGTTTTCTGGAATCGGGGACTTGCCGGTGGATGCGCGCGTGACCGTTCGCTGTCCGGCGGATGAAGCGCTCACGTATTGGAACATCGAAGTGAAGAACGGCACTGACTCGTGGATCGGCCACATCCAGTTTCCGGTTGTCGCGGTTCCCTTCGACGAACCGCGCGCGGAGCACGTCAGCAGCATGCTTTGGTCAATTGGCGACGGCGGCCTTACCAGTCCCGTATCGCCCGATATGCAAGTGGGCGGATGGTACTCCAGCCGCCACAATGCCCCCGAAATCTGGCGCTACAACAACTATCCCGGACAGTGGGCAACGATGCAGCTGTTGGCCTATTACAACGATCTCGGCGGCCTTTACATTGCCTGCGACGATGCAACGGGAATGCCGAAGTTTATTGACCCTCTGCTTGAAGACGACGGCGTGACCATGGGTCTGGGTCACTTTCCGGCAACGCGCGGGCCGGGCACAACCAAGCTGCCCTATAACGTGGTGCTGGGCACATTCCACGGCGACTGGTACGCTGCAGCGGACATCTACCGCAACTGGGCCACCCGGCAATCCTACTGTGACACCAAGCTTGGGGACCGCAAGGACATTCCCAAGTGGGTGATCGACTCGCCCATCGGCATCGCGTTTCCCATGCGCGGCCAGTCTGACTGGGACGGGCCTGCGGAGCCGAACCCGGAGTACGCACCGGCGGCCAATGCGCTGCCCTATCTTGAAAAGGTTGCCGCCGGGTTTGATGCGCCTCTCATGCCCCTGGTCTTCAACTGGGAGAAGGCCGGCCCGTGGGCGCAGCCCGACTCGTTTCCGCCGGTGGGCGGGGAAGAGTCGATGCGCGAGTTGATGAGGAAAGCCAAGGAGAAGGGCTGGCATCCGGGCCTTTATGGCGACGGGCTCAACTGGGTTACCTGGCAGAAGAATACCGGCTACGATGGCATGCCCTATTTCCACGAGCACAATGGCGACGCCGCGGTGATCATTGGCTCGGATGGAACCCCACTGAAAGAGCCGGCGTTTGCCTGGCGGGCCAGCTTTACCACCTGCGTGGCAACCCAACGGGCCCGCGAGATGGTGACGGAGATGACCCGCAAGATGTCCGAGCTGGGGCCGGGCATGGTGCAGCAGTTCGACCAAGGCCCCGGACCCAAGGCGTGCTACGCATCCAATCACGGCCATCCGCCGGTGCCCGGCCCGTGGATGCTCTCCGACTTCAAGAAGCTGCTTGAGGAGGACACGGAAGCTGCGCGCTCCGTGAACCCCGGGGTGGTGATGTCGTGCGAAGCGGCCCCCCCGGAGATATTCCTGAAGAATTTTCAGATTTGGGATTCGCGCGTTCGCCTGTGCCCGCTCTACTCGTACGTCTACCACGAGTACGGCATTGCTCATCAGGGCTTTTACACCAACCGCATCAGCGATGAAACACTGCGCTTGTCCGTTGCGCGTTCGTTTGTCACGGGATACATGGTCACCTTCACGCTGCGCGACAAAGGACTCATCTGCTACGACTGGGATCAGCCCTGGACCCGCGCCATTCCTGATCAGGCGGCGCTTTTTGATTGGGTCAAGAGGATCAATCAACTGCGCACCGGTCTGGCGCGCGACTACGTGATCTTCGGCCGCATGCTGCGCCCCTGGAAGGTCAGCAATGTAAGCCGTCGCGACTTTGGCTGGGGCATGGAGGCCAGTGTGCAATCGGCTACATGGCAGGCGCAGGATGGCCGCATCGGCGTGGTGCTGGCCAACTTCGCAGACCTTGGCGAAGCGCCGCGCGTTGAGCTGCAAGGCAACGGAACGAAGAAGCTTTCCATGTTCATCGACGGCCAGCAAAGCGAACGCACAGTCGAACTGCCAACGATTATCGACCTGACGATGCTGCCGCGCTCGCTGGCGCTGATTGAAGTCCACTGAAGCTGCGCTAGATTCCGAAGAAGGCCTTGTCCAGCTCCCGCGAGACTTGCTCGCCCAGCGGATGCAGCGTGCCGATGGCGCGCGCATTGATGATCGCCTCGGCGGTCGATTCGAGCACCTCGAGGCGATCGAAGGCCTCAAGAATATCGCCGCCAGTGACCAGCACGCCGTCGTTCTCAAGCAACAGCGCCGGCTGGGTGGGCGAAACCAATGCCGCCAGTTCGCATCCATCGCCGAACTGCATGCCGTAAGGGGCCAGGCCCACGTTGCGCATCACCACATAACTCTCCGGAATGGTGTGGCTGTCGATTGCTGTCCCAGAGACGCTGAACGCTGTTGCGTTCACCGGATACGCATTCACAATGGCGCCCACCCCGGGCTGCGCCCGGTAGATTGCGTCGTGCACCGTGACCGCACGGCTGGGCAGCTTGCCGGCCTCCATGCGGCCGTCCTCGACGAGCACCAGATCCTGCACCTCGATGGTGTCGCGGTCGACCGAGTGGGGCGTAATGAGAAAGCTCGACCCGCTCAACCGCGCAGAGTAGCTGCCTTGGGTGCTGATGAACAGGCGCTGGCGATAAGCGCGGCGCACGAACTCGCACAGGCGCCGGCGCAGATCATTTTCGTGGCTGGTCGGATGCGTCGGCACGAACTCTTCCAGGCCGGTCTTCCGCTGCTTTTCAAGCGCCAGTTGCTCGTCACTGAGGAAGTGGATATCTGCGCCAAGAAGGTGCGCTTTAATAATCGTCTTCGCCGTGAACTCAAGCGTCTCAAAGCGATGGAATGCCTCGCGAAACGTGGCGCCGGCCGTGACCACACCGTGATTTTCAAGGATCACGCAGTTATAGCCTTGCTCAAAGCTCTCAGCAACGCGCCTTCCCAGCGCTGCGCTGCCCGGTAGCTCGTACGGCGCAAATCCCACTTCGCCGCACACATTGCGCGACTGGTGAAAGAGCCGCGTGTTCGGCACCTCATGCACCAGGCTGAAGGCCACCAGCGCGGTGGGATGCGCATGCACCACCCCGCCCACGTCTGGCCGCCGCACCCGGATCTGCTGGTGAATGGGCAGCTCCGACGAGGGTTTGCGCGAGCCCTCGATCTCTCCACTCGCCAGCACGCAGACAATGTCATCGCGCCGCAGCGAGCCCTTGTCAATGCGGGCCGGCGTGATCCAGACATTGCCGTTTGGCTCACGGATGGAAAGATTGCCCCCGCTGGTGGTCGTCATGCGATAGCGGTAGATGCGCTCCATGGCCTGCAAGAGTTCTTCGCGTGGGTGGAGATAATTCTCGGTCTTGAACATGTCCATCTCCTCATCTGCACTGCGCAGTGCGACATCTGACTCAGGTTGCGCTATCCGCGGTCCGCCCGCCAATTTCTACCGTGAGCGGGTTTGCCAGGTTCTGAAGGCCATTTTGAATTGTCGCCATCGGCGACGCTCGAACAAGCCAGCATCCATGGTACTGCAATGGTTCCAACTGCGGGCATGCGACCTGGCGGATTGAAGGCCGATTCGTCTTCGCAACGGGTCCTTGATACTCCGGCCATGCCGCGAGGACTTGATCGCAGAGGCGATTCGGCAGTCAAACTAGCTCGCCCAATTCGGACGACGATCGACAAAATGCAGAAAATTCACTCTGAGTAAGAGTCGACCGATCACTGAAAGCCTCATCAGGAAGGAAATTCCCGATGCTGTGCCAAGATGAGCTGAAATCGTTGGATGACCGTTTCGGACGATCGCGCCTATAATGCGTCTCTATGCCACTCACCATCGCGTTGCTCAATAAGCTCGACAAGGCTTTGCTGGACCGGCAGGCCAGCGAAGGCTTCAGGCTACTGGATCGCGCCGGCGTTGCCGCCGATGACTTTGATCCGCACGGTCCGCACGCAGCGTCATTTCTGCTCAGCCTGGCGCAGTGGGTCGACCTCGGGTATCGCGACCATCATCTGATCGACAGGCTCGTGGCGCGCTTTGCCGGGGTCGATCGCGCTGAGATGAAGCTGGCGGACTTCATCCGGCTGCGCATTGCCGAGGCTTTTCAGGCATTCGCCTCGGAAGACGCGGATACAGCGATCTCCATTCTGGAAAGAGTCCTCGCGATTCAGTTCGATCTGACCGACTCGAAGCAGGTCTTCGTCGCGCACTATTGGAAGGGGCGCGCCCATCGGCAGAAGGGTGAGTACGAACTGGCGATGCGCCACATTCTGGAAGCAAAGAAAACAGCACAACAGCTTCACGCGCCGCGCCTTGTCGCTGTTGTCGAGATCCACGAGAGTTGGATGCTGTTCCAGCGCGGCCGGCGCAAGGAGGCATTTCGTCTTCTCGACGACGCCGAGCGGGAGCTGAAGCAAACCGGCCACGATCTTTCACTCGGCAATATCGCATCTGCCCGCGGACGGTATGTGCGCCGGTCAGGAGAGTATGCAAAGGCTCTGGAACATTTCCAGCAAGCCATTGCGATCTACTCCAGGCACTCGCCGCAGCATTCCAACCTGGCGCGCGCGCTGGTCAACGCGGCCTATGTGAAGCGCCTGATCGCCATCGATCTGAGCCACAGCGCCAGGGAAGGGCGCGCGCGCGGCGTGCAGCACGATCGCTATCTGCGCATCTGCGCCGATGCGCTCGACCTGCTCCATCGCGCCGGCGAAATCTATGCGCTCAACCACCATCGCAGCGGGAGCGGCTCGGTGCTGGTTAATGCCGGGCACCTCCACCTGGATCGCGACGATATAGACCGGGCCTCGGAGGAAGCCGCGAAAGCATTTGCGCTCGGCCAGGTGAAACACGATGTGATTCTGATGTCGCGCGCCCGCACGCTGCAGGCGGCGATCAAGAACAAGCAGGTTGAGGAACAGGTTGGCGAAGCGGAAGACATTGCCAGTTTTGCCAACGCCGCGGCGCAGTTCGCCGATGAGGCCATTGCCTTCGCGCAGCAGACACAGAACAAGAGACTCCTTGCCGGCGCCTACATCGCGCGTGGGTCCACTGCCGCCAATGACTTCTTTGCGGATTGGGAATCCGCCAAGCAGTTCTCGAGCGTGGCGGGAGATCTGCTCAGCCCCGATGATCGCGATCACCTTTCAAAGGAACTCGCCGTACTCAAGTCACGCATCCTGCGAGCCATCGGCATCGACGAGACATTGCGGTCCTGGTCAGACGGGCTCACCGGCGAAAAGACATTTCAGCAGGTGACCGAGGAATTCGCCGAAATCGTGATTCCCAAGGTATGGCTGCGCGAAAACCGCAACATAAGCCGGGTTGCGGCCAAGCTGTCGATATCGCCGAAGAAGGTGCGCCGCATTCTACGCAGCGTGAAGCTGCTGCGCTGAGCGCCGCGGTCCAGAGCGCAGCGTCCGCTCTCAGGGCCGTGAAGCATAGTCCAGCAGGTGCAGGTACGACTGGTACACCTTACCCGTTGACCGCGTCATGCCGATCTCGCACGTGCGGCTGCTCGAGAAGTATCCATCGTGGCCTTCCGCCGTTGCCTGTGCTGCTTCAACGCTGGTCGCGGAAGCTGTGAACTCGGGAAACAGAAATCCGCGATCTCCGGCAAAGGCGCAGCATCCAGCATCGCGCGGCACAAGCACCTGTTCGCTGCATGCATTTGAAATCCTCACCAGCTTGGGGACAATCGCCATTTTCACAGCCGAGCAGACCGGATGCAGTGCGACCGAGTGAACCTTGCGATGGATTGCCAGCGCAGGCAGCAAACGGTCATGCGCAAACTCGACCGAGTCGACAATGGTGAGCTTGTCGAAGCGCGCCTGGTTCTCCGCGCTGAGATGGGCCCGTGCGGTCTTGAGCCCATAGGTGCACGGGCTGGTATCGACCACAATGGCCAGCCTGCCTCCGTCGGACCAGCGGTAAAAATTCTCAATGGTGCGGCTGACCGTGAGGTCGTGAGCGGCCTCGAATCCTTTGGAAGAGAAGGGAACTCCGCAGCAGTTTCCCTTCACGTCATCCGGCACATAGAGCTTCACGCCGGCGCGGTCGGCGACGTTCAGCAGAGCCTGCATGACCGTGGTTTCCTGTTGCTCGCCCGGCAGTGCACCCATAATGCGCGAGATACATGCTGGAAAATAAACTGCGTCCGCGCCGGCACTTGGCCGCACGGGAAGTGTGCCGCGCCGCGGCCGCGGCATCTCCGCGGACCACTGCCAGAAGGGCTCATCCATAATGCCGCGGGAGATCTTATCCAATAAACGCGTGACGCCGCGCATGAAGCCGAGGCCGAGCATGCCCTGCGTCCCGTGACCGAGACCCAGTGCCAGTCGCGCGCCGAACTCAGTGAGCTTCATATTGCGCGCAATGGCAACGGCGATGTTGTTGGCCAGTGCGGTGTGGCGTAACTGACGGAAACGTTTGACCAGCTTGCCAGTGTCGATACTTACCGGACAGGCCGTGGCGCAAAGCCCGTCTACGGCGCAGGTGTCGAGCGCCATGTACGGGAAGTCGCGATTCAGCGCGTCATATGCGGCCATGCCGGAGCCGCTGTCCTTGATCCGTTGCATCTCCCGCCGCACCACGATCCGCTGCCGCGGCGTCAGAGTCAAGTCGCGGCTGGGGCACTTCGGCTCACAATACCCGCACTCGATGCACTTGTCGACCTCGGCTTCGACGATCGGCATTCTTTTCAGGTCTGCCATGTGCGCTGCCGGGTCGGGATTGATGATCACGCCGGGGTTGAGCAGGTTGTCCGGATCGGCGAGCGCCTTGAGCCGCTGCATCACCGCGTACCCTTCAGCGCCCCATTCGGTCTCGACAAACGGCGCCATGTTGCGCCCGGTGCCGTGCTCGGCCTTCAGCGCACCGTCGTATTTGTGCACCACGAGCTCGACCACGTCGTCAATGAAGTCGCGGTACTGCGCAATTTCCCGATCGGTGTTGAATCCCTGGGTGATGACGAAATGGAGATTGCCGTCCTTGGCGTGTCCAAAGATGATCGCGTTGGTATAGCCGTGCCTGGCAAAGAGGCGCGTCAGATCGACGGCCGCGTCGGCCAACTTCTCCACCGGGAAGGCCACGTCTTCAATGATGACCGTGGTCCCGCTGGCGCGTACCGCGCCCACTGAGGGAAACATGCCTTTGCGGATGTTCCACAGACTCTCCTGCTCGGCGGGATTGCTGGTGAACATGGCCGGCGCGAGCAGCGCCAGGCCTGCAACGGCTGCCTGCGCCTTGGCGGCGTTCTGTGCAACGGCGGTCACGTCCGCGGTTTGGAATTCGACGAGCAACGCAGCCGCGGATTGAGAGAGCGTGCGAATTGCGGGTGGAATGCCCGGCTTCTCTTCGACCGAGCGCAGCGATGCACGGTCCATCAGTTCCAGCGCCGCGGCGCCCGCATCGCGCAACGGTTGAATGGCTGCGCAGGCCGCATGCAGATCGGGAAACAGCAGCAACCCTGTGTACTTGACGGGCAGATCAGGGACTGTGTTGAGCACCGCCTCGGCAATGAAGGCCAATGTGCCTTCAGCGCCGATCAGCAGGTGGCTGAAGATATCCACTGGCGTTTCGTAGTCCAGAAATGCGTTCAGCGAGTAGCCGGTGGTGTTCTTCATGCGGTACTTGGCGCGAATGCGGTCGGCGAGTTCGGGGGTGGCTTCGATCTCGCGCTTCAACGCGAGGAGCCCTTCGGCCAATTGCGGCTCAGCGGCGCGGAAGCGTGCATCTGCGTCCGGCTCAGCCGTGTCGATGGTGGTGCCAGACGGCAGCATGAATGTCAGCGAGCGCAGCGTGTGATAGGCATTCTGCGTGACGCCGCAGCACATGCCGCTGGCGTTATTGGAAAGGATTCCGCCCATCCGCGCCGCCGTGATTGACGCCGGGTCCGGACCGATCTTGGTTGCGTACGGCTTGAGAATGTTGTTGGCCTGCTGGCCGATCAATCCCGGCTCAACGCGCACCTGGCGCCCATTGTCCTCTGCACCGCCCATGCGCCAGTAGCGGCCCACGTCCACCAGGATTCCATCTGTGATGGCCTGGCCGGAAAGGCTGGTTCCGCCGCCGCGAAAGGTCAGCGGGATGCGGTTGGCGCGGCTGAACTGAAACAGCTGACGCACTTCCTGCTTGCTAATCGGCTGCACGACCGCGCGCGGAATGAGCCGGTAAAGGCTCGCGTCCGAGGCAAACGCAATGCGATCGATGGGCCGGGTGAGAATGCGCGCCGGATCGATGAATGCCTGTAGCTGTTCGCCGATCTCAGCCGTGTCCAGCGAGTCGACAGGCGGGTTATGCGTTTGCGCGGATGCAATGGCTGTGGCCACAATTCTCTCCTCATGCACTGGCCGGAGGCCGGGCATTTGCCTCGGCCGGACAGAGAGCCTCGCACTCAGGGTAGGGCGCGCTCCAGCCCGGCCGCAGTGATTCAGCGCACAACCAGATGCGTGAAGGGATAGACATACGCCATCAGGAAGACGACGACGCCGGCCATGCAGGCCAGACCCAGGCTGTGCCAGAAGACAAAGCGCAGGATCGATCCCTCCTGCCCATACTGCTGGGTTGCAGTGCTGGCCACCACGATGCTCTGCGCGTCGATCATCTTGCCCATCACGCCACCTGCCGAATTGGCCGACGCCATGAGGACAGGTGAGACGCCGATCTGTTGCGCGGTGAGTTTTTGCAGGCTTCCGAACAGCACATTCGAAGAAGTGTCGGAGCCAGTGGTTGCCGTGCCCACCCAGCCGATCAGTGTGCCGAAGAATGGATAGAGCACGCCGGTTCGCGCAAAAGCCAGGCCCATAGTCGCGTCCAGCCCGCAGTATCGCGTAATGAAGCCAAGCGCCAGCATGGCGACGATGGTGATCACGGTAAAGCGGATGCTGAACAGCGTTTGCAGGAACGTTGCGAGCAGCGCCCTGGGGCCCAGGCCCATCAGCAGCCCTGCCAGCAGCGCCGCCACCATGATCGCGGTTCCGGTGGCAGCCGCCCAGTTCAGCTTGAATACGGCCGGCTCTGCAGCAGCTTTCAGCACTACCGGCGGAGTCCGCTGGACCACTTTATCCAGGCCCGCCACGGGAATGTTGACGGTGGTCGCCGTGTCGAGCGGTTTTGAAAACTGCTTGAGCCCCCATGCGAACACGATCAAGCTGAGCACCAGCCACGGCAGCCATGCCTTGAAGGTATGTCCCGCGCTATGGTCGAACCGCTGCCGCGCTGCGCCGGTGATGTCTTCGCCGTGTGCGTTCAGGATGCGCTTCGGCTTCCAGAAGCGTAGAAATGTGATTAAGGCAACGATGGTTGACGACGCGGAAACAATGGCCACGAGCGAGGGTCCAAAGTTCGCCGCCATCAGATACTCCATCCCTGAAAACGTCACCGCGGCGACCAGAATCGCCGGCCAGATCTCCACCATGCGTTTGAAGCCGGCATAAACCCAGATCAGCCAGAACGGCACCAGCATGCAGAAGGGGAGAAGGATCAGAGAAGTCATACGGGTGAGCTGGAATACATCGAGACCGGTCACCGCCGAGAGCGTGACAATGGGAATGCCCAGGCCGCCGAAGGCCACCGGCGCCGTGTTGGCAATCAGAGAAAGTCCCGCAGCCTGGATAGGCTTGAAGCCAAGGCTGATCAGGATGGCGCCGCAGACGGCCACCGGCGTGCCGAATCCCGAGGTGCCTTCAAAGAACGCGCCCAGCGCGAAGGCGATCAGCAGCAACTGTAGGCGCCCATCCTCGGTGATGTTGGTCAGGCTCTCTTGCAGCGCGATAAAGCGCCCGGTTTTTACTGTCAGCTGATAGAGAAAGATCACCGGAAGAATGATCCAGCAGATCGGGAAGAGGCCATACGCGGCGCCATACACGGTCGTGGTCAGCGCGAGGCGCACCGGCATGTGATAGACCGCAATAGCGATCAACAGCGCGGTGAGCAATCCGATCACTGCCGCCGTGTGCGCCTTCAAGTGCGCCACGGCCATGGCGCCGAGCAACAGCACCACGGGCAGCGCCGCCAGCAGCGTGGAGAGCCACCAGTGCCCTGTCGGGTCGTAGCCCTGCAGCCAAATTCCGCCATGCGGATTGGTCTTGAGAAGATAAACTGCGCCGGCAACAAGAATAAGAATCGCTGCCGCGATGGTTGCCCGTGATAGCGGGGAGCTGGAGCCCTTACCGGTCTGACGCGCGGACCCGGCGTGTGCGATGGAAGGTGCAGGAGCCATGGAAATATCCAATCTCAGAAAAGTATCGGCTTTCCAGTCTCCCTTGTGCAATGCGGGTGCAGCGAAGTGACACGGGCCGAGTTTCAAAAGGAGTTTGCTGTCCCAAGTATGTTTGCGTCTGTGATCTGAATCACTGCCACCGGCTGTGACTTTGACTGATCGTGTGATTGCCGGGGAGAAAGAATGCGCCTGTTGCAAGGGCGCAGCAGTCCTTTCTGACCGTCGCGCACATGGGGACCGTCTGGAGAATTTGATTGCTGATAAAATCCGCCGCCGAATCTGGCAGCGCTTCCTTTTTTGGGTTTTTTCGTCTTGATCCTATGCAAGTTGGGAAGCACATCCTGTTTATTTTCTTTTCGCGGGCATGCGGGTGATGAAAGCAGAAAAGGCGCCGAAGACCCAAATGCGATTACTCACGATCTGAAAGGAAACAGGGCCATCATGAAGTCCAAATTTCAAGCGATTGCCGCGGTAATCGTTGCCATTGGTTGTATTGCACCACTTGCTTTTGCCAGTGATCCAGCACCGACCATGGCAAAGCACGCCGCCACCAGGAAACCCAAAACCCCGCCTCTGCCGACGGTGGAAGAGCAGATTCAATCCCTGCGCCAGGCTCTGGAAAATCAGGCTACTCAAATTGAAAGCCTGAAGACCGGCCTGGCCGCAAAGGATGAGCAGCTGAAGAAGGCCGAGCAGGAAGCTGCCGACGCGAAGGCCCAGGCTGCCAGGGCCGAAGCCGCAGCCGAAGGCCAGCAGCAGACGCTCTCCGACAATGCGGCAGCAGTCTCAACGCTGCAGACCGCGGTCAACGGTGTGAAGGGCAGCCAGGCCGCTTTGGCCGCGTCCGTCACCGACGAAACAGCGAAGGTCAAAAAGGCAGTTGAAAACCCCACGACACTTCATTTCAAGGGCATTACGCTCGCGCCCTATGGATTCTTCAACGGCGAATCCGTGTACCGCACCCATGCCACCGGTGGCGAAGAAGCCACGCCGTGGAGTTCCATTCCATACGAGCATGCCGACTCCTACGCACTGAGCGAATTTGCCCTCAGTGGCCGGCAGTCCCGCATCGGCCTCAACACGGAAGGCAAGCTACCCTGGGGTACCATTCGCGCTACGCTCGAGGGCGACTTTCTCGGCGTCGGCACCACCTCGAATGACAACCAGTCGACCAGCTACATCTTCCGCCAGCGCATTGCCTCGGCCGAGGTGGAAACCAACGACCACTGGACATTTTCCGGCGGACAGGGCTGGACGCTGGCCACGGAAGACAAGGTGGGCATTACCACGGCCGCGGCGAACAAGGCTCTGCCCAGCATGATCGATCCCAACTACGTCGCCGGCCTGGTGTGGGCGCGCATGGGCTACCTGCGCATCACCAAGGCATTTCCCAAGGCGGCCTTTGCCGTCTCGGCAGAAAACCCGCAACTGCTTTACACCGCCACACTGGCCGGCAACACGCCCTACGCCGTCGTCGGCAGCGCCGGACTGAGCGCCAGCCTGCTCAACCAGGCCGTAAGCTCCTGCTCGCCATCCACGTCGATTGTCAACTACACCAACCAGGCGCAGACTGACTCGGCCGGCAACACCGTCAATATCGCGGTTCCCGTCTACAAGACCGTCAACTCCTGCGCCAACATGGCCAATATGTCCTTTAACGAGGCGCCTGACATGCTGGTCAAAGCGGCATTCGATCCCGGCTTCGGCCACTACGAGGTCTTCGGCATCGTGCGCTTGTTTCATGAGACCGTTTATCCCGGCGAAACCACCAACAGCAATCTCTACGGCGGCCTGAAAGACATCGTCTCCGGCGCTGTTGTGGCGCCATCGCTGTCAACGGCGGGCGCCTACACCAACAACATCACCCTAGGCGGCATGGGCGCCAGCATGCGCCTGCCTGTGGTGGCGAACAAGTTCACTGTTGGAGCCAAGGGCCTCTACGGCCCAGGCGTGGGACACTTCGCGTCGTCCAACCTTTCCGACGTCACCTCGAACGCAGCAGGCGCACTGGTGCCCATCCACAACCTTTCTGGCTTGCTCACGGCGGAAATAACCCCGACACCGCGCTGGCAGCTCTATTTCTACTACGGCGGCGACTACGCCGGCCGCGAAGATGAGGCCAACGCGACTGCCACCACGCTGGGCGCGCCCACTGCCGCGCAGAGCGCTGCTGGACTGTGGGGCGGCACCTGGAAGGCACCTTCTCTGGCTGCGGTCGGCTACGGCTCGCGGCTGCTGTCAAACTCTGCGTGCAACGCCACCGCCAATCCCACCTACAACGGCAGCTCGACCGGCTATTACAGCGGCGCAGGCTGCGGCGCGCAGACCCGCGACGTGCAGGAGGGGACCGGCGGCTACTGGTACGACATCTACAAAGGTGACCGCGGCCGCCTGCGCCAGGGCTTCCAGTACAGCTACCTGGTGCGCGAAGGCTGGTCCGGTGCGGGCGGTGTCGGTGCCAAGGGAATCGAAAACATGGTCTTCACCTCGCTGCGCTATTTCCTGCCCTGAGCAGCGGTGACGTGTGGCAAACGCCGGCGGGCAGCCTGTATGCATGAGCTGCCCGCCAGCGTTTTCTCCATCCATTCCGCATTACAATCGGGATGGAGAATCATCATGCCCGAATTGAGCAGAATCGGCATTTCGCTCGAAGATGACCTGTTGCAGCAGTTCGACCGGCTTATCGCCGCGCGTGGTTACCAGACGCGCTCCGAGGCGTTTCGCGATCTTATCCGCGAGCAGCTGCTGTTGGAGATCGTTGAGTCGAACAAGCCGGTGGTTGGAACTCTGACGATTGTCTACGACCACCACGTTCCGAACCTCGCCCAGAATCTGACGGAAGTGCAGCACCATGCGGGCGCAATGATTCTGGCCGCCACCCATATTCATCTCGATCATCATTATTGCCTCGAAGTCATCATCATGAAAGGCCGCAGCAAAGAGTTACAGGCGGTAGCCGACCGCATGGTGGCTCTGCGCGGCGTGGAGTTGGGAAAGCTCGTGCTCACGAACTCCGGCGCCAGCCTCAAACGAGCAGCGCACACGCACTAGAGCAGTTCTCCAATTCATGTGCTCTATTTAGTTCCGTGCAAGGTGGCTTTTTCTTAAGGAAAAAGCCATTTATCATCGTGCTTTCGGTGCACAGCAATTGGAGAACAGCTATAATGCGCGCTTGTTGAACGGGCCGTTGGCCGAACGACTTGCAGGGCACCGCCGTTGCCGCGCGTGATGCACGACGTTCGCATGTTTTTTGACATCGTGCTACCCTATTTTGGAAGCCTCGAGAACGCTGAGCCGCGAGCGAAACGCAGAGCACAACACCGCCAGTGAAGTGCCACAGCATGCCGCGAACCGGGCGGCGATTGATGGGGAGAAGCCAGACGGAAGACAATGCGATCGTTGCTGAAGAATCAAATGGATGACAATCCCGGCGGCGCCAGGGCCAGGGTGATTAGCCTGTTCGCTGGATTGGGCGCGTTCAACCTGGCCGCGTGGGCCTGGGCGTTCGTCGCATTTCACCGCTTTCCGGTCCTGTTGGGCACTGCATTTCTGGCATACAGCTTTGGACTGCGCCACGCGGTCGATGCCGACCATATTGCCGCAATTGATAACGTCACGCGCAAGCTGATGCAGCAGGGCAAGCGCCCGGTCGCCGTCGGGCTGATGTTCTCGCTCGGCCATTCCACCATCGTCATCGTCGGCTCCATCGCCATTGCAGCGACCGCGCTCGCGTTGCAGCATCGCATCGACGTAGTCAAGGAGATTGGCGGAATTGTTGGCACGGTGGTATCGGCGCTGTTCCTGTTCGGCATCGCGATCGTGAACCTCATTGTTCTGCAGTCGGTGCTGCGCAGTTTCAAGCGGGTGCGGCGGGGCGAACCGTACGTGGAAGAGGATTTCGATCTGCTGCTGGGCAACCGCGGCTTCCTGTCTCGGCTCTTCGGCCCCATGTTCAATCTGATCCAGTCCAGTTGGCACATGTATCCGCTCGGCCTGCTGTTTGGCCTCGGCTTTGATACCGCGACGGAGATCGGACTCCTGGGAATCTCTGCCGCCGAAGCATCGAAGGGCCTGTCGATGTCGTCAATCCTGGTCTTCCCGGTGCTGTTCGCGGCCGGCATGTCTCTGATCGATTCGACCGACAACGTCCTCATGCTGGGGGCGTACGGCTGGGCCTTCGTAAAGCCGATCCGCAAGCTCTACTACAACATCACCATCACTTCCGTATCTGTCGTGGTGGCCCTTGCCGTGGGGGGGATCGAGGCTCTTGGCCTTGTGGCCGGGCAGTTCCATCTCACAGGCGGATTCTGGAGCCTGGTCGGAAAACTGAACGATCATTTTGGCCTGCTCGGCTACGGCATCATTGCCCTGTTTGCACTAAGCTGGATCGCATCGATCGCCATTTATAAGTGGCGCCGGTTCGATGACCTTGAGCTCGTCGCGCGCGATGTGGCTTAGATCGCATTGCACGCACAGACAAAGATCAGATCGACGAGTCGCCTTCAGCGCCGGATTGACCATGAACCCAGGGGGGACAAATTGACCCAAGAGGCCAGCACCGGAATTGTGCAACTGGCCAGCACCCGCTCCGTGGGCGATGTGCTGGCCCACCTGCTGTCTATTCTTCAGGCCAAGGCGGTCAAGGTATTCACCGTCATCGACCATAGCGGCGAAGCCGCCAAGGCCGGCCTGGAGATGCGGGAAACCAAGCTCGTCATCTTCGGCAACCCGAAGGCCGGCACTCAGTTGATGATCGCCGCGCCCGACAGTGCCCTCGATTTGCCGCTCAAGATCCTGATCGCGCAAGATGCAAGCGGTACAACGCGAGTCAGCTATAACGCCCCATCCTACCTCGGGCAACGTTACGGGTTGACGCCGGAACTCACGGCGAACGTTGCCGTGATTGCGCAGATTGCCGCAGCGATTGCCGGATAGAGCAACTTCAATCCGACGATCGCGGCCGCTCGGGGTAGGCCGTTCAGCGAGCAATCAACTTCAGACGACGCCTCCCATGAGCGGATCGCTGAAGCCGTGCATTCCAGTTTCCACCCGCCCTGCGTAGCGAGCCACGGCATCCGAGGTCTCAGCTTTCACAGTGAAGTCGTACCAGCTGTGGCTCGGTTTCAGATCCATCACGACGGATGCTTGCTCGCCCGCTTTGATTCTCCTGGTTACCGGCTTCGACTTGTAAGAAATGTCTTCAACCGCAACGCCGACGGTCTCTTGAGACGGGTTCGACAGGTGCACCAGGACGTTTCCTGTCAGCTTTGCTCCCTGGCGCTCATAAACGGTACGCACAACGAGCGGCGACTGGTTCGATTTGCCTCTAAAGGATCGATAAAATCCATTTGGGCCGAGCACCTCAATTTCGAAGCCTGAATCGGCAAACATGGAGAGCGGAATTTGCGGCGTCAGCGTGTCACCCGCTCTGACCGCATAGGTGGCTGAAATCAACTTGCCGCATTTGGCACTTGGGCTCTTCGTGTTGCGCAGGTAGACGTTGAAGGGCGCGCCGGCTGCTTGCGATCCGTGCGCCTGGTCGGCGGCGCGGAGACAGAGTTCGAAGTGCAATCCGTCTTCGCTGTGATTGCCATCTGCATACAGCTCATACGGCAGCGCGCAGGCTGGCCGGATTCCCGCCTCCTGGCGGACTATCAACCCGGAGTGCGATGGAGCGCGGTTGATTTGATCAATCTGTTCGGCCGTGAGTTTTCTGAAGTTGGAAGGGGGCTCCTTGAAGCGCGCTTTCTCAATGCTGACGAAGAATTTGCTGCGGTCGACCCAATCGAGCGCGGCTTCTTTTGGCTCATAGGGACGGAACACTGACGTCAGATCGCCGGAGATGGCGCGCCGCCATGCGCTGATGTTCTCTTCGCGAACACTCTTGCCGGCCTTTCGTTCCAGGAACTGCTCAAGAAACATCAACGTTGAGCTGTGGTCGAAGAGTTGCGAATTGATCCATCCACCGCGGCTCCACGGTGAAGCAACGATCATGGGCACGCGAAAGCCCATTCCAATAGGCCCGGAGCGCGCTTCGTTCTCTTCCACGCCTTGCCGCACTTCGTCGCCCTTGTAGATATATTCGAGACCGGTATCGATGCCCGTTGAGGCTCCGCCGGTTTCGGGACGCTTCGGATCGGCGGCGACGAACGACGGCTGGTGATCGAAGTAGCCGTCGTTCTCGTCGTAGGTAAGAATGAAGATCGTCTTTTTCCAAACTTCAGGATTCCTGGTCAGAATGTCCATCACTTCGGACACATACCAGGAGCCGAACCAGGGTGAGCTCGGGTGGTCTGAGAATCGCTCTGATGCAGTAAGCCAGGAGACCGTCGGCAGCTTTCCTTCGTTCACGTCTTTGCGAAACTGGTAGAGCACGTCTCCCTTCGGAACCTGCATGGTCTTCGGCTTTCCGTTGTCTTCAAAGGGCAGCGTATGCAGGGTGTGGTAGTCAGGATCTTCCGCGTTGGTTACGAACGCCGCGTGATGCAGCGCTTTTTCCTGCGCGGTCAGTTGCTCGTACCGGGTCTTGCCGCTGCCGGCCTCAGCCGCTTTGACAGCTTCGATCCGGCTCCGCGTATCGGCAAGCCTGGCGCGGAGTTTCGCCGGCGCGCCCTCATCGGTCTGCGCGGCTATCTCCGCTTCGATCCTGGTTGCCTCGATGGAAAGCTCGGAGAGCAAATGCTGGCACGCCGGAGCAAATCCTGGATGGGCTTCGACATTGTAGGCATTGAAACATTCCAGGACATTGTCACTGAAGTTCGCTAGCCAGGCTTCGTCTTCACCGGAAAGCCCTGACCGGGTCAACTCATTCTGGTATGATTTCCAGCTGATTCCCGCCTCTTGCAGCCGCTCCGGAAAGGTCTTCCAGGTCATTCCGCCATCGTCTATCTGTTCGTTCCGTATGTGGGCCTTGGAATCGGCTCTCTGCTGGTCGCGGATCGTTCCCGTCCAGAACACGCTGCGATTGGGCGAGGTGCTGGTCATCACCGAGCAATAGTTCTGATCGCAGATGGTGAACGCATCAGCGAGCGCGTAGTAGAAGGGCAGGTCGTCCCGCGTATAGTGGCCCATCGTCAAAGGAATATCCGAATAGCCTTTTTCACCGGACCGCTTGGCCTCCAGCCATCCGTCATGCTGGCCTTCGTTCCAGGCGTCCACCTGGCTCTGGCGGGAGTGAGGAAGCGATCCCATCCAGGTGATCCTCGTGTCGCGGATGTCAAGGCGCCAGGGAGCATACGAGTGCCCCGCGGCGTCGGTCTGCACAAAGACAGAGTTGCCGTTTGCGAGGGGGATGGCACGTGGGTCATTGAAGCCGCGCACCCCCTGGAGAGCTCCGAATGCGTGGTCAAACGAGCGGTTCTCCTGCATCAGGATCACGATGTGTTCTGCATCGAGAAATGTCGATCCGGGGGCCGGGTCAATCGCGTAGGCGCGCTGAATCGTCTCGGGGAGCAAGGCGGCAGCGCCGGAAGCCATAGCTGCAAGCTTGAGAAAATCACGCCGTGTCTGCATACTCATTTCTCTCACAGTCCTGTTGGCATTGTATAAACAGCGGTGCACCCCCGCACAGGCTTCACGCCGTCGCAGCGGTTGAATCGGCTAGAGTACGCCAACTCGATCAAAGCGCTGCTTGGTTTGGATGTGGATGGCGCCGATCTGCTGCCTGCCGACGACATGAGCCACTGGAATCCGACCAATTCAGTTTATGATGCGACCATGACGGCCGCAACTGAAATCGGGTCTTCCAACTGGCTCATGGAATATGCCGCGAGGCCTTGCATCATTGCGGGCTTTTTTGTTCTCGTGGCGTTCCTGTGGACGATACCCCTCCAGCATGTCATCGCTTACCCCTTCGTCTTTCTCTTTTTTGGCGCGATTATGGGCAGCGCCTGGTTTGGCGGCATCATCGCCGGCTTCGTAGCGGTTGCTCTGTCGTCCGTCATCGTGACCTACTTCTTCGTTCCTCCGTTGTATTCGATGCACGTGGCAAAGGAATCACAGAGCTTCTTTGCAGCGTTCATTTTGAGCTCCATTGCAATCACGGTCGTGAGTTCTTCGAGAAAGCGAGCCGAGAATGCAAGTCGGATTGCCCGCGATCAGCTTGAAGCCAAGGTGCAAGAACGAACCGCAGAGTTGCAGCGATCCAACCTTGAGATCAAGGAGAGCGAACGGCAACTGCGCACGCTGACTGAAGCCATCCCTCAACAGATTTGGCGCACCGACCCACAGGGTTGCATTGAATACTGCAATCACCACCTGTGCGACTATCTGGGCCTACGTACCGAGGAGTTGAAAGGTGAAGCATTCTTCAATGTGGTCCATGCTGACGACAAGCCGCTTTTCCGCCAGGGTTGGCAGGCGGCTCTGAGAAGTGGCGACAGGTTCGAGATCGAGGCACGCGTTCGGGCCCGGGACGGCGGTTATCGCTGGTTTCTGGTGCGAAGCATTCCGCAGCGCTGGGAAGACGGCCGCATCGCACGCTGGTACGGTATACACATCGACATTCAGCAGCAGCACAGGGCACAGCAAAATCTGGTCCAAGCACAAGACGATCTTGCGCATATGCAGCGTTCATTGAGCATGGCAGAGATGGCGGCATCCATTGCGCACGAACTCAACCAACCCCTTACGGCTCTTGTGACGCATGCGTACGCCTGCAGGGAATGGCTGCAGGCCAAACCCGCAAACCTTGAGAAGGCCTCAGCGACCGCGGAGAAGATCATCCACGAAAGCACGAGAGCCAGCGTTGTCGTAAGGCGTGTGCGCGCCCTGTTTCAGAAAGAAGAACAGGAGCGCGAATTGACAAGCATGAATCATCTGATCCAGGAATTAGCGCGCCTGTTGCGGGACGAGGCGATCCGGAAAGATGTTTCTATTCGCCTCCTGCTTGCAAACGATCTTCCGCAATTGGAGATGGACCAGGTGCAGATCCAACAGGTGATCCTGAATCTGGCTATGAACGGGATGGACGCCATGATGCGGGTTGCGAAACCGCGCGAACTCGTCATACGGACAGAGAGGCGTGGTGTCGGCGAAATCCTCGTTGCGGTAGAGGACCATGGTCCGGGCATTGCACCGGAGACAGCGGCGAGGATGTTCGAACCCTTCTTCAGCACCAAGCCGCAGGGAACAGGGATGGGACTGGCCATCTGCCGCGGCATTATCGAAGCCCACGATGGCAAGATCTGGGCGGAAAACTCGGTACGGGGCGGGGCCACCTTACAATTCACCTTGCGGTTGCAATCATGACAGAAAAGCCTGGTGCCTTGATGGATCAACGGGAGACAGTCTTCATCGTTGATGACGACGAATCAATTCGCGAGGGAGTTTCCAATCTTCTCGAGGCGGTGGGAATCAACGCGAAGTGCTATGCCACTGCGGAGGGATTTAGCGCTCACTGGTCAAATGCAATGGCGGGTTGCCTCCTTTTGGATGCGCGGCTTCCCGGAATTGGCGGCGTTGAACTCCAGGATCGACTGCGGGAGTCGAGTATAAAAATCCCGGTCATTTTTATGACGGCGCATGGAGATATTCCGATGGTGCGCAAGGTGATGAAGGCAGGCGCGGTGGAGTTCCTGACCAAGCCGTTTCACAAGGAAGAACTCCTGAATGCGATAGAGCAGGCATTCGCATCCGACCGGGCGCGCCGCATGGAGGAAGCAGTCCTCGATTCAATCCGACTCCGTGCCTGCTCGCTGACAGAACGCGAGCGCCAGGTGATGGAACTCGTCGCGACCGGGTTGACGAACAAGGAAATTGCCCAAAGGCTCTTCCTGAGCCTCGTAACCATCAAGCTGCACCGCGGTCAGGTGATGAGAAAGATGCAGGCAGAATCGCTGGCCGATCTCGTGAGGATTTCAGAGAGGATGAACCCGACTCGCGCCTCCGGCTGAGAGGGTGCCTGAGCCGGCGCTCCAAAACGCATAAGAAACCCATAAAGAATCGCGGAAACTATACCAAGGGATAGTTGTAATCAAGTTTGTCAGCTTATATGTTCTCCCCATGCGGCTTTGTAACAAGCCGAAAGCCCACCAATCGCGGTGATTTGCGATGCGCAGACGCTCCCCCCACTGCCGCATTAGCTGCATTTCTCAAGATTGTTTGTACCCCATAGGAACGCGATTCAGATGACGCCCCCTAAGGAACGCTTTGAATCGGAAACGCAATTCATGGATCTCAGCCAACGCCAAGCTTTGCGCTTCACCCAGCTTTAGCTCCACGCAGCTTTACGAATACAAATTCCGAATGGAGGAACTACGCAATGGAATTCATTGTGCAGCGAGAGGAGTCTCTGTCTTTTTCCGAGAAGATCTCGCGCTTGGCAGCACGGCTACGCGAACCGAAGTGGCGGCGCTATGGCGCCACCCTGTTTGCCGGCAAATTGGCCGGCGTCGGCTTAACATTGCTCGTCATGGCGGCTCTCGGCGGAATCTTCTTCACAAAGGTCTATGCTGCCGACAGTACTCTAAGAGCGTCCGATGTCGTAAACCCGGTCAATACCGCATGGACATTAATTGCAGCGTTCCTCGTCTTTGGCATGCAGGTTGGTTTCACAATGCTCGAAGCCGGTTTCTGCCGGTCGCGTGAAACTGTCAACGTACTTATGGAATGCATTGTAGATACATGTCTATGCGGCATCCTGTTTTACGCCATTGGTTTCGCCTTCATGTTCAGCCACGGGAATGGCTTTATCGGCTACCACTGGTTCTTCCTGCAAGGTGCTCCGGAGACGTACGAGTCAACAGGCGTGGCTTTTCTTGCGGTGTGGATCTTTCAATTCGCATTCGCCGATACCTGCTCCACAATTACCTCAGGCGCAATGATCGGGCGCACCGGCTTTGTCGGCGACCTGCTTTACTCGGTCGGCGTCTCAGGATTCATCTATCCCATCATCGGCCACTGGGCGTGGGGTCCAGACGGATTTCTTGCTACCATGGGCGCCTCAGGCTATTTCCTTCCGAATCTCGGCCAGAGCTTCCATGACTTCGCTGGGTCAACCGTTGTGCACACCATTGGCGGCTTCATTGCACTAGCCGGTTCAATCGTGCTTGGGCCCCGCCTTGGCCGGAAGTTCAAGCGCGATGGCGGAGCACCGATGTTGCCCCACGATCTGACGATTGCTGCTTCCGGCGGTTTGATCCTGTGGTTTGGATGGTACGGGTTCAATCCCGGCTCTACCCTCTCAGCAATGGATTTCGCTGGCATCGGACGGGTCTCGGCGAATACTACGCTTGCTGCCTGCGCAGCGGGTCTTACCGCGATGATCTATGCCTACTTCATCAGCAAGAAGTGGGATGTAGGATTTACCGTCAATGGCTTCCTTGCAGGTCTGGTTGCGATCACTTGCCCTTGCTATTGGGTCAGTCCTACTGGCGCCATCATTCTTGGGGGCGTCGCTGGGGTTCTGGTCTGCATGGGGGTCGAACTCCTGGAGTGGTTGCGGATCGACGATCCCATCGGTGCCGTTCCAGTGCATGGCTTCTGCGGCATTTGGGGAACATTGTCGCTCGGCCTTTTTGCCTGCGGCAAATACGGCGCGAGTGGTCCGACCGGCCCTGACAACTCCGCCGCGCTTAACGGTCTCTTCTATCACGGCGGATTCACGCTTCTGAAGGCTCAATTCATCGGAAGCGCCATAATTACAGCCTCTACCTTCGCTGTGTCGCTGGCCCTGATGTATCTGGTCAATCTCACTGGCACGCTCCGCGTGTCGGAGGAAGGCGAACTCTTTGGGCTCGACCTTCATGAACACGGCATCTCCGCTTATCCGGAGTACGTGATCTCCTCGCTCGCAGCGCCTGCCGGCATGCCCAAGGATCTGACGGGTTCCAAAGGCTGAGGTCAAATGGATGGCAAACCGCAATCACCATCAGGGGTGAACGATCAATATCCAGAAATCGAGGAGCGTATGACGAAAATCGAAGCAATTATTCGGCCGAATAAGTTTGAGGCCGTGAAGGCTGCTCTGATCCAACTTGGGGTGGATGGTATGACTGTCTCGGAGGTTCGCGGGCACGGCCGTCAGAAAGGTCATACCGAAGTGTTCAGAGGGAGAGAGTACGACGTGGACCTGCTGCCAAAGGTCAAGCTGGAGCTCGTTCTCACGGACGACAGAGTGGAACCGGCAATAGCTGTGATCATGGATGCCGCTTTCACCGGCAAGATCGGCGACGGCAAGATTTTTCAGTACAAGCTCGACAATGTAATCCGCATCCGCAGCAAGGAGCGGGGCGAAGCGGCCATCTAACAGCCTCCAAACTCCCCGCATTTCAAAGGAGGTTTTCATGTCGTTGGATTTTGCCGTTTTCCACTCCGACACGTTCACAGAGAATTGGACATTGGAGGGCGGGGCTGGTCTGTTCAAGCATCTTTTCAAGGCCAGCCAATTCGTTCGTGGTCTTCGCGTACAAATGCGCTTTGGGGAGCTAAGCCGGGCTCCACTGCGCCTGGTTCGCTTGCAAATGCATGACGCAGTTGTGGAATGCGATTGGCTGGTGCGCTCACCTGACCCGTGGGATGCGGATTTGCCGCGAGGCGTTCAACAGCGGCATGCGTCGCTGCAAACCTTGCGGGATGCGATCGATGTGCGAGCTTTGTTGTTTTACCTCATGCCGCAGATGGAGACGGTGTATTTGCGAGCTTATCGGGAATCCGCGGATTTTACGCGGGAGTTGATTGTCGAGGGCTGTGCTCAGCGCAACGACCACGCGGCACGCAATGTCCACTCGCTCGTGATGCGGGCAAGAATACTCGGCTTTAGTTTCGATCT
>Ga0302278_10002068_pt1 | contig 23712 bp, 10 predicted proteins | sample III_Bog_N3_2_FD_194543 | JGI IMG/M metagenome (GOLD analysis project Ga0302278, IMG submission 194543) | Peat permafrost microbial communities from Stordalen Mire near Abisko, Sweden - III_Bog_N3_2 | ecosystem: Environmental > Terrestrial > Soil > Wetlands > Peat | place: Sweden: Abisko...
ACGATCCTGTCCTGCTCCAATGCTTCGTGCAGGAGGGGCTGGCGAGCGGCGTTCTGATGTTCGATCCGGAGTGTGGCCTTAAGCATAGCGATCTTGTGTGCGAGTTGCCTGCGGTTTAGGTCGGATGTCTCAGTGCGGCGCCCGATTTCTAAATAGAAAACGGCGTCGGACAATCGAGCAAGCCGCTCCATCGTCTCTGCCACCAGTTGCGCCATCTGTGACTGTTGGGCGCGACTCAGTTGTAGTGATGGAGCGGCGGGAGCGGCGGGACCGGCAGCATCCTCATCGCCCGCCTCTTCGTCCTGTGAAGCCGCGATTTGCTCATCTTCAGATTCGGGAGTAGAGCGTGCGACACGGCCCAGAAATTGCGCGCTCAGCAAAGGCTTCAGAATTCCGATCGCAAATTCGTCGGAACGCGCGCCGGACGCAGCCTGGAACAGTGGAATTCGCGCCTCATTGCGTCGCGGGAAATCGATGATGCAGTGGCTGAGCAGTTGGACTTTCGTTTGCGGGTCGACTACCGTCTGAGCCGCGGCGATCCTCGCTTCATAGTAGTAAAACTTATCCGCGTCCGCAGGCGGAATGTCCGCGCCATATCTCGCCAGCAGGTTGAGTTCGCCGCCCCCGAGATTTGCAGACGCTCCACTGGGACCGAGGCTACGCGCCGAGTCGACGCGAAGTTCATAGGGCACATTCGAAGCCGAAGCGAGAGACGCAAGAAGTTCTCGCGACACGGGCGTGTCTTTGCCGGTAGCAAGACGAGCCTTTGCGAGACGGGCGCGATACATGGGATCCCACGGCGTCGACTTTACCAGTTGATCGAGAAACTCGATGGCCTCAGCGCGATGACCATTCTTCTCGAGCAGGGCTGCCGCGGGATCAAGGTTTTCAAACGGATTGCCGACGACAACGACCAAGCGGCGAAGCAGATCCAGAGCGCCAACAGTATCTCCCGAGGCAAGTCGGATCTCGGCTAGCCCGAGAAAGTTCGAGGCGTTGAGCTGATGATCATCGATCTCACGAGCAAACACGAATTCGAGAATCTTGCGAGCCGATGGCTTGTCTCCGGCGTCAAATAGTTGACGAGCCGCATTGCGAAGCAGAGTTAAATCGGGAACGGTTTGGGGCTCAGAGCGATAGGCGGCGATTTTCGAATCCAGTTTCCCCAGATGGGCACTGACGCGAAGATCGAGTGGCACAATAGCGGCATTTTGTGCGTCCCGCGCCTCTTTCGGCAAAGCTGCGAGTGCATCGGAAGCTTGCGTATACTGCTTGGCACGAACGAGGTATGCGATCCAACGTACCTGCCACACATCGAAATCCTGCTGCGCGCTGTCGCGTTCGAGGCCAACAACTTTACCCAGTTCGACTTCCTCCGATTGCAAAATACGTTGATAGATGGTCGAGCGTTGTGCCAGAGGAATCCACGAAGCATCGATGACATCCGCGAGAATATGCGTAGGATCTTGCGCGCTGGTGGATACATCCAGCAGCCAGTTCGTGGCGAGCGCAGGATCTCCGATGGCTGCGTAAGCCGGTTGCAGCAGTGCGTTCGAACGATAGTTTCCATTGCGCCGAAGATAGGTGCGCACGATGATATCGGCATCGGGCTTAAGTTCTGCAAAGAGCTTTCGCTCGCGGAGTTGATCGCAAGTACGCCCGAAATCAGTCCAAAAACTTTCCGGCGTATGAGCGCTGTTGAGCTGCTTGGCTAGCTCGGCGAAGGCTTGCTTCCACTCCGCAAGCGCCGCTGCACGATCGCCGCGCTTGTAATAGGCCAGCGCCAGGCTGTCATAGACATCGGGCCGGTTCGGAGAAAAGTCGAGTACATGTCGATAGTCCTCGATGGCACGCTCGGTGTCGCCCGTTTCGGCGTAATAGTCGGCCAGCGTTAAATATCCTGACGATGAAGCAGGGCTTTGCTCGAGGATCGCAGGCAAAAAATCTTCGGAACCACCCCGTTTGGTTGCTCCCAGATATTCTCCATAACGCGACCCGTAGTAGAACCAGACATCGCCCGCCAGTTGCTGCTTGCGGTCGACCGGCCGGCTGAGGCGTTCGGCAATCGTGTTGTCACCAAGCGCCCCAATGAACGCGTTATTAATATCGGCTGCGGGATCACCCTCATATAAGCCAACGAGCGCCTGATACGATTTCGTCCACACTGCGGGACGGACCTGTCCGCGCGAGGCGACCATCTGTTGCGACAAGCCCACGTCGCCATGCGTCACGATGTAACTGGCGGCCTTCTCTCCAGCAGGATGATTCCAGGTTGCAGCGATCTTTACCAGATCTTGCGGCCTTCGTTGCAACAACAGTTGGAAGAGACGCTGCTGATGGCTGTCATCAAGGTAGTAGGCCGAAATCCCGGCCAGTAGCCGCAACTCGTTTGGTTGGTCGCCTGCGGAACGGTAAGCGTCTGCCGCTTCGACTAAGGGACTATTCCGATTTATGGCTTGCAGAACGGCCGCGTACTGCTCCAGTTGCGAGCCAAGTTCGGCGTAACGGCCGCGCCGCCGCTGCAAGTCAACCAGCGGCTGCGTGTTCGGGTACGAATTCGGAAGTGCGGCACGCTGCATAATGGCCTCGAAGCGCCAGCGAGATTCCTGCTCAGACAGTGCGGCTGTCTCCGCTAGGGGAATCGCAAACTTTTCGAGATCCTCGAGACTCATGTTCTTACGCGTTGCTTCCGCGAAACTCGCGAACGCCGTTCTTTCTTCGGGAGTGAAGTAGAGGTTGACGGTGCTTCCCATCTCTTCGAGAGCGGCGGCCATGCCCGCGCGGGCATTGTCGATTCGGCTCTGTCGGACACGCTCCCGCCAACGCGCGTCACTCATTGCAGACAGTCCGTTCCGTTCCACTTGCTCCTTAAGAACCGCGAGGCTGGAGGAAGCGTCCGTGAGAGCCGCCTGCATCGTGCCGTATGCCTGGTCCTGCTGCCGGAGTCGCGTCAGGATGCGTACATATATCTTTGCGCCCGCGTGGTTTTCGGGAAGTGCCAGCACGTCTGGTCCGGCAGTTTTCATTCCCTGTTCGGCGAAGGTTCGGGCCTCAACCAACATCCCCCACGATTCGAGCCGGCGCGCCACCTCGAAGTAATTCGCCGCGCTTTCGGGATGGCCATCGATGAGATCGATCTTCAGTGCAGCAACTGCCTCGTTCGTTTTTCCCTGGCGCGCACGCAGAAGGGCGACCTTCTCCATCCACTGCGGATCTTTGTAAGCAAGTTGATAGATGTGTTGGTAGTCGGACACGGCGTCATCGAAACGCATCAGACGTTCTTCGAGGCCCGCACGCGCGGTAAAAAGGTCGACACGATCGGGCCGAACGGCGATCGCCTTCGCATAGGTGTCGATGGCCGCAGGATAATTTTCTAAACTGGTTTGGATGCGCGCTAAAACCATCGGCCAGTGGTAGTCACGCGGCGATTGCGCGACGGTCTTCGTATAGAAGTCGACCAGTTGCTGCTGGCGTTGATAGCGTAGCGCATAAAGCGCCGCCTCGGTAACCAGCCCGTCGTCTTCTGGAAAATTATTGATAAGCTCGATGTATTGATCGACCGCCCCTGTAGTGTCTTTCATGCGCGTGAGTGCTGGGATCAGACCCCGGCGTAATGTGGCGATTTGAGCCTCGCGTGCGTCCGCGCCGAGAGTCGACGCGCGGAAGAGGGCGATTTTATCGGTATAGAACTGTTTCAGGCCCTGATCGTCTCCGGCCTGCGCGTAGGTGTCTGCCAAGGCGACGAGGTATTCGCCGTTGTACGGAGCGTCTTTCAACAGCTGGGCGAGCAACTCCCGGGCCTGTTGGTACTGCTTCGCATCAGTCGACTTGCGCGCTGCTTCGTAGGTGAACTGAATTTTCAGGTCTGGATTGGAATCCTTCGCAGCCTGCAGCAAAACAGAAATCGCTTCGGGATAATTCTTCGTCCGCCAGTAGAAGTCAACGGTGGCGCGGACTACGCCCAGGATCTTCGGATTCTCGTGGTACAACGCTTCTACATTTTTCTGAGCGGACGCGAAGTCTTTGCGGCCTTCGTACAAACGAATCAACGAGTAACGCAATTGCAGGCGAGCGACTGGGTCGACGGAAAGAACCGCTTGACGCTCCAACGCGTGCTGGCGAACGGCTTCGAGCGACTTCTGTTGGGCCAGAGTTTCGATGTCTTCTGCTTGCTCGATTGAGGTTGCGCTGGTCGCGATCTGGTCGAGAAGAGCTTCGATCTCCGGTTTACGATTTTGCGTTTCGAGAATTTGTACGCGCAAATAGACGGCCCGCATCGACAGGTTCGATGGGTCCGCAATTTTGCCCGTGCTTTGATCGACCAGATCGTGGAACTTCGGGCGCCGTGCCAGGGCAAGCAGGCGCAGGCCAGCCGGTGAATCCGCGGACGACGCCAGCGCCCCTTTCACATATTCTTCGATGGCTTGCGGATAATCGCGCTTGTTTTCATAAATCGCGCCTGCTTCGTAAGCATAGAGCGTTGGATTCGAAAGGCGATCGCGACCCTGTTTCAACAAACGTAGCGCGTTATCGAAGTCATAGTAATCCCAGTAAATGGTCGCGGCCTCCAGGTATCCTCCGGCCTCACCGGGAGCGACGCGGGGAATGCGCTCCCAATAAAGAGCAGCTTGCGCTAACCGCTCGCGGTCGGAATAGATGTCTCCAATTCGAGTTAGTGTTTCAATATTTCCAGGATTCGCCTGCAGAAAATTGTCTTCAATCTTGGAGGCGATCGCCGTGTCGTCCGCGTCGAAGTAGGCTAGCGAGCGATAGACTGACGAAGCCGTATGGGCAATTTCTGGTTCGGCCGGATATTGCGCCGTAAGCGACTTAAGCGCGGGCGCACTCTCCTCAAAATGGGAGCTCCATAAATTAGCGTTCGCAAAGAAGTCGGCGGCCGCTGGATTCTTGTCCCAACTTGCGGCCTCGGGCGCGCTCTGGCGTAACGCGCTCAGTTCGATTTCTAACTTGCCCGTACGCGAAAGAAATTCAAAGAATTCGTTGCGGAGACCGGTTTCTTCAAACCAGTGCTGGCGAATCAGAGCCTCCCACGCCACGGGATCGCGCGTAACGGTCCACTCGTAGGCTGACAACAGATTGTGGACGAAGACCGGGTTGTGCGGAAAACGCTGGTGCGCGTACTGGTTCAATCGGAGATAGAGTTCCGCGCTGCAACGGTTGTTGTCGAAATAGCGTTCGAGGTCGGTGCCGTTAAAGCTCTTGACGGCGTCGCGCGTCAGCTGTTCGAACTCTGCATCTCGCTTGTACCGCAAATAGAAGCGAGCCAGTTTGTCATACCACGACCGGTCGTTGAAGTGAGCAATCGCGCGCCGGTACACCTCTTCCTGTTCGGCACCCAACTGATTTTGATCGAGGAAAACGGCGAGCCGCTGGTAAAGGCCGGGGTCATCCGGATTCCGGTCGATCTCTTTGCGCAGCACGGCGAGTGCTCTCGGAATCTGCTTCAGCTCGACAAGTCGCGCGAGATAACGCTCCAGAACACGGGCGTACTCCGGCGAACGGGGCCCGGATTGCGGCGAGGTCGACGGGGTGGTTGCAACCTGGAATGCCTGGCTGCTTCCGCGTACTTGTCTTCCTTCTTGTGGCACCGTTGACTCGTCGGCTGCGTCGTTTGTCTCTGCCTCTTCGGCGTTCCGCGTTTCGGTCAGGTAATCACTCGACTGCAGTCCGTCAGCCCTCGATCCGAGTGGAAGGTTCTCCGCTCGCGAGGCCAACTCTTGAAGCACCGAATCGTAGATCGCAAACTCACTTGCAGCGTCGCCTTTCCGCGAATAAGCGTCGGCCATCAGCAACGCAATATCCGTGCGTTGCGGAGCCTGGGGAAAGGTGGCGAGAAATTGGCGTCCGCCAGCGACTACAGCGTCGCTCTCTGCCGCTCCGGAATAATAAGCAAGCAGCTTCGCGTGCAATTCCGGACGCGAGCCGGAGTCCGGGAACTTTGTATCTAGCAAGGTGAGCAACTCGGCGGCACGAGCGCGGTGGAAGTAGGGCTCGGCACGTTGCTCCTCCTCGGAGTAAGCCGACGCGGGCTGGGTTGTGTTCAGAATCAGCGATAGCATTCCGTTCAGGTAGCCGGGCCCCTGGTCGACGGTGGCAATATCGCGATACATCGAGAGATCTCCCGAACCAATTCGGATGGGGGTCTCGGGAGCAGTTAGAAGCAGATTCGTCAGACCTGCGATAGCTTGTTCCTGCGCGTTTGGGTTTCCCTGACTGTTATAGAGCGCGAAGTAGTAGCGCGCTGACTCTGGATAATTGTGAATGTCTTCCAGAAGGCGGGCGCACACGGAAAGCTCTTGCGAAGTCCACCCTGATTTGCGTTGTTCTTTGCGCATACGAAAATCGGCAATCGCCTGCTGCGCCAGATCGAGCTTGCCCTCCTGCTGGTAGTAATAAAAAACACGAGCTGTTGCCTTCAGGTCTTCTGGATTCGAGTTGAGCGTGGCGTGAGCCTGGTCCAGAAACTTGCGCAGGTTCTGCGTCTCGCGTAATAGATCAAAATAACTCTTGACCAGCTCGGGATCCCACAACGGCTGAAAACTTTGTTCGTAAATCGCCAAGCCTTCGCGGACGGAGCCACGGTTGTATTCGACCGTCGCCTTTGCCTTTGTGGGGAAAATCTGGTCGTCCGGAAACTGCTTGCCGTAGGCGGCGATCAGTTGCTGGGCAGCGGTATAGTCTTTTTGCTCCACCAGAAATTTCAAATAGCGCGCGTAGATCGAAGGCTCATGCGGATAGCGCGCGACCCAGGCGCGATACTGGACGATTGAATCTTCTTTCGTGAATCCTTGGGCTTGAATCACGCGGAATATACGCTCAAACGCCTGCCATGAACTCTGTTCTGCCGGCGGCGTCAGTCGTTCGGTCGATGGAGGCGAAGAATTCGCGATGAGGGAGAGTATTTGAATTTCGTCCGCGGAACGCAGTCGTCGATGGTAGAAATCGGCCAGCGCCAACTGACCGGTAATCTTGTCGGACGAATTGTCGACGTAGGACTTCCAATCGGATTCAGCGGCGATGAAGTCGAGTTCCTGTTCATCTTCAAGAGCGCGCAAAGAGTAAAGCTCGGCGTTGCGCGGTTGGCTCTTGATGAGATCGGCCAGCGCGGGCCCCGTCTCTTTTGGGGGACGCCGAAATAGGACAGCGCCGGCCGGCAAGGACATCATCCGAAAGAAGACTGCTTCGAGAGCGCTCGAGGCTTCGATGTTGCGAATCCATGAAGGCAGTTCCGCAAGTGCGGAGACTGCGCAGACCAGGGCAAGTGTTCCGGTCAGTGCGAGCTTGCTTGCGCGCCTGCGAAATAAATTAAGGAAGGACTTCAATTTGCACCTCCCCGGTTCCAATGTTGTGAGCAATGTCTTCGCCGGTTACGGTCAGCTTGTAAGGTCCGGGAACGGTTTGCTCGGGAATGACCAACTCGCCAGTGCTGGCCGCGGCTTGCGGATTCCATCTGAGCTCGACTGGAGCGGCTCCTTCGATCCGCGCTACCAGAGAACGCGTGCTCTGTGAAGATTGCACTCTTATAGCGATCGCCTGGCCGCGATGAAAGCGCTTGCTGTCGAGTTTGACCTCGACTACGGGCGGCTTGCTGGCAATCACAAACGTCTCGGCCTCGCGGTAGGTTTGCCCCAAACGATCACGCAGAATAAGGCGGACAGAATATGTTCCGTCCTGCATGTCGGCGGGAGCAAGGAAGCGCGTCTGCCATACATCTTCGGACGACAGATAGCGTAAGGGCTGGACCAATCCGAACGGAAAAAGTGCGACGACAGAAATTATCGACTCGTCCGTTTTGACGCGCAGTACGGGATCGCCAGGGCGGATGACCCGCGGGCGCAGTAACGCGCGCGGCACGGCCAGGAACGACGTGTACGGCGTGACGAATTTATATTTGCGTGCAAGTGCAATGATCTCGTCGATCGTCGCTTGGTCTTCGCCGTCCCGCTCAATCTTTTCCAGGAGGGCATCGACGCGGGCCCGCGCCCAGAGGCGCGGCAGTTGTGGGTGATCGAAAGACTCTCGTGGGAAATTGACGTTCCCTGTCATTTCCATCGGGGCGCCATCGCGCACGCCATGCACTTTGAAACTCACGTTTTCCTGCGGCTGCTGATATCGTCCGACCCACGAAGCGAGCGATCCGGAAAACGTGGTAGCTTGCAGCGGATAGACGGCACCTACGGCACTCTCTGGCGCGCACGCTAAATCAAGCTGCCCCACTGGACTGCGCCCAATCTTCGAAAGAAACGAATTCAGTTTGAATTCCATCGGTTCGGTCGAAAGAACATGTTCAAGAACGCCATCCTGCCGGGCGAGCATACGGAAGAGTGGCAAATTGGCATCGTCGCCGACCGCCAGAATGTACGTACGTGGGCGCTTCGCCTCCGGTAGCTGCTTCCAAGCGGAGGCGTACCACGCGGCGAGTTTCCCGTTCGTGATCGGGCCCCGCGTCGCGCCGCCATCACTCAGAATGACCAGATAAGAGTTGGACGCGCCCGCAGAAACGGCTTGGTGCAGCCCTGCATCGAGCGCGCGCTGCATGTCAGTGCCGCCGCGCAGACGGCTGGCGCGAACGAAATCGATGGCGTGTTGAACGCTTGGGCCATCAGCGGAACTCAGAGGCAGAACGTTCGTCTCCGAGTTGAAGAGAACGAGGCTGAAGTGGTCGTTGGGATGGAGCGTACGCAAGAGAGTTTCCAGAGTTTGATAGCTGCGCTCAAGCTTCTCCCACTGCATCGAAAGCGAAGTATCGAAAAGAATGATCACGGTCTTCGACGAACCGGTTATCGTCGAAGCTGGCGTTGCCTTCGGCGCAGAGCCGCTCGCCGGATTCGCTGGAATGTAATTCCCCCCAAACCCGAGCAGCGCTTCTGTTTCAAAGAATCCAGCTTCGTTCGTGCTGCGAACAGGAGCAGTCTCGGTAGGCGAAGGCTTGCCGCTTACCGGATTGCGGTAGGTCAGAATCTGCAGCGTGTCAGAGGCTGAAGGATCGAGATCATAGGTGGTAACAAAGTCTTCGCCCAGATTTACGTTTTCTCCTTCGAAGTGGCCGCGAACGGCATGCTCATTTTTCTGATCGATCTGCAGGACGAAGCTCTTGGCGGGCGCTTGGAAATTGCGAATTGGATGCGCCGACCGAAGTTCGAAATTGATGCGCAGATGGTGGACCGATTGTGCCTGATACGCGTCCGGGCGCAGAGGGATGGCGAAGTAGGACTTCAAATTCTCGACGGGAATCGATTCGTGATATTCGATTTCAAGGCGCTTGGTTCCGAAGGCAGGAATGGGAACGATGCGCGCGCTAAAGACAGATGTGCGCTTCGCTTCCTCAGAGCCGCGTTCGCCCATTTGCAGCAGGCCGGGGTCTATCGACTGCTGCTTCAACTGGTTGTAGATTTCTTCGGCTCGCTTGCGTTCAAGTATGACTGCGGGAATTCGCGTGGGACCGTCCCATGTGGCGAAATCGGAGATCGTTGCGTGGCTGGGAAGCGCAAAGACGTAATTTCCTTCTTCAATTCTTACGGTGTGATTGGCGAAGATCTGTTTGACGAAAACGCGGGCATCGCCGTTATCGATTCGAACCGTAATTTCCATTTCCTCGAGCGAGAGGATGGCAGCGTCGGGTTGCTGCTTATCGCGCGGTATCAGAATGCCGGCGTCGGCAGTGAGCAAACTCGACAGCAGCGTCAACGTCGCAGTCAAAATGAAAACTAAAATCGCAAATTTCTTCATGAGTGCAGCTTCTGTTCTGGAATGCGGACGAGTCCGTTATCCGTGCCGATGTAGATGTAGCCATTGCCCAGGGCAAGAGCGGTTACGTTCAGCGAGGGTAAGCCTGAATTGATCACAAACCAGCGTCCCGATTGCCGGTCGCAAACATACAAACCTTTCCCCAGAGTTCCTGCCAGCACAAACTTTTCCGTAACCAACATCGCGTTCGGATTCACTTCGAATGCGCCCGAACCCGTTTCGAACGAATGAAAGCGTCCGGCGCGGTCGAGGCCCAGAATTCCGGCGCCGTAGGTTCCAACCATCCACTCCGCGCCCACCGGTACGACGGCAGTGACCCAGTTGTGCTTCAGGTTTGAAGTTGCAGTCGTGTAGTTCGCCGCAACGTCTCCTTTATTAAGGATGGACAGGCCGCCCAGGGTGCCTGCAACGAGTTCGTCGCCAGAGACACCGAGCGCGTAAACGTGGTTATTCACCAGGCCATGAAACGCGTACAGGCTCCGGGCACCGGTCGCGTCGAGAAAAGTCAGTCCCGCTGGAGTTGCGAGCGCCAGGCCATCGCGATAGGCAGCGACGTCGGTAACGTGGTCCGCGATGAGCCCGTCGGCGCGCGTCAACACTTGTTCTTCGCTGCCGGAGTTATTAAAACGAACCAGGCCGTTCGCGGTCGCAACATCGACCGATCCGGCCTTCGCGTCTGGCAAAATTCGATTGACGCAAAATACGTGTTCGTCTTCTACGTGGATCGCGCGGCCTGCGTCCGCCGACAACAGATCGATTCCTCGGTCAAAGTAACCGACCCAGAGGCGACCGGTGGTATCGGCCGCGAGAGCGGAAATATTGCGATCGCTGAGGGTTGCAGAATCCGCCTCAAGCACACGGCGCCATCCGAATCCGCGCAAGTTCATCTCGTAGAGACCAGTGCGGGAAACGGCAAATACGGCATCGCCCGAAGTGAAGAGTTGCCGGACCTCGGCGAGTTTCGACTCGGGGCCGATGTCCCCGTTGGGAACGGAGTTAGAGCGACGTGGCGCAAGCGGAATGCGGGTCACACCTTGATCTTCCGATCCGACGTATAGCTCAACCGGAGTCGCGAGTAAGGCAGTCGCAAGCACTCCGGTGGCAACTACGCGTGAGAAACGGCTCGCGGTGAAGATCGCTACTCCAAGCGGGGTCCCGACATAGGCCGCGTCGCCGGAAACCGCGAGCGAAGTTATCTGGCGATCGGGCATGCCATCCGATTCGGTGAATGCGTCTGTTTGCCCGGCGTGGAAATGTAAAACTCCGTGATCGAGCGTCCCCACCCACAAATCGGATTCAGTTCCCTCCAGCGCGGTCACGTAGACATCTTTTACAGTCGGATGAAAGACCGTAATCTGCTTGCCGTCATAGATGAGCAGCCCGCGCTTTTTGGTACCGATTAGAAGATGGCCTGAGGCCACCGGCAAGATTACCGTGACGGCACGAGCCTCGGGATCGTACGGAATAATCTCCCGGAAAGTGCGGCCATTGAAGGCGAGCAGTCCCGCATCGGCGGTCGCCAGGACGAGTTCCGGTTCGCGCGCATCGGACATTACAGCTGGCGCCAAAGCGATCAGTGGTGATCCGGGGAGGTCGCGGCCGACGGCAAATTGCCGCAACATTGCGCCGCTCGAGTCATATTCAATCAGCGCAGCGGGGCCGGCGACGTAGAGATGATTTTGAAACCGCGCTGCCTGAAGAAATACGGCTGTAGAACTGATCGGCTCGAAGTCCGTTGAGACTGGAACGGGCATAGGCCGAACATCGAAACGAATTTCGCGTTCGGCACGGACATCGTCTCCGGCTGAGTGCAGCACACGCGAGACTCTCAGAATTACGAAGGTCCCGTAGACGAGTAAGAGAAGAATGGCAACTACCAGCGCCGTTCGAAACGATCCGATGAATGGCTTCATAATTCTTCTCTTCAGAACAGAGCACTATAAACCGCGCAGATCACGCTGCAAATAGAAAGCAAGATGCGGACCAAAGCTCAATTCGAAGAAAGGAAACGATCACGACGGCGCGGTTGCAGTAGCGCGCCGTGGGACGCGATACACAGTGTGTCTTGTGGGATACGCAAAGAAGTAAAGGCGCGGGCAGGTGGAAGAATCTTTGCCAGCCCTCTCCGGCGTGAAAACGACTCACGCTCGGAGCGGGCCTGGCGAATTTACTTAGGCTGAAACCTCTTCAGGATGTGCAGGATGTTGTGCTGCCAGCATGTCATTGAACTGAGTCACGAAGGCATTTTCGTTGGGTCCGACATTGTTGCGGAGGATCTTGACGCGCTCCACAAGAATTTCGTCGGAATCCGTGCCGAGAACTTTCATGGTCTCGTCGATAAATTCCTGAAGCGGCATCTGCCGAGGATCGTCATTCGCACCCATCAATTCCGTTTTTACCCAAGGCGGCGCCAGTTCCAGAACCCGCACAGAACTTCCCCTCAATAAGTAACGCTGTGAAAGGGTGTAGGAATGAATCGCTGCTTTCGTCGCGCAGTACACGGAGGTCATCGCCAACGGCACGAACGCCAGCCCAGAGGTGACGTTGATTACGGTGGACGAACTCTGCTTCTTCAGGTGATCGATCAGCGCCGAAGTCAGACGAATCGGGCCCATCAAATTTGTAGTGATAATCGAGACCATCGCGTTCTCATCGATGTGTCCTCCGGCGTCATCCATCTTCATGATGCCGGCGTTGTTGATCAGCACGTTCAACTTGGGATAGTCGCCGATCAGTTTTTTCGCAACCGTTGCGATGCTGGCCGGGTCTGCGACATCGAGTTCGATCGATTGCATGCCGGGATTGGCTTTGACGGTGTCGGCGAGATGGCCCTTGCGACGTCCCGAGATGATGACCTGGTTGCCAAGTTTGTGCAGAGCCTCGGCCAAGCCGCGCCCGATGCCCGATCCGCCACCTGTGATGAAAATTGTATTTCCCGTGAGCTTCATTTCTTCTCCTTATCCTTATGGAAACAATGGAATATGTAAATATGGAATCGCTTTATGGACGTGCCGCTACGCCGACTGTCGGCTTCGTTCGGGATGGCTCGTGTCCTCTCGTAACGCCACACCCGAAATCCGCTCGCAGGCGTCCAGCAACTTCTCCTGCAACTCGGGATTACGGGTAGCTGGATTCGGCGGGCGCAAACGCAAGTGGTAGAAGTATTCTCCCGTAACAGTCGCGGCCGGATCCTCGCTCACCGCAAGCCAGACCTGGGTTCGATGTCCCGCGTCCAAATCGTCGGGCGCTTCCGGCCCACCCATCTTGGTCGGCACCCAGCCCGGCTCCAAGGCGTTCGAAAGAACATCGGGCCAATGCCGCGCCACCGCGAATGCCAGTAACACGTCATGAAATTTGCTATCCGAATACGCCTGCGTGCCTTGCCAGGGACGGTTCTCCCATTGCAGATCTTTCAAGCTGGGATCACCGTTTTTGTGCAAACCAGAGCTAAGGTAGACGAGGCGCTTCGGCTTGTGAATGAGTGCGGTCAGCAAGTAAGGCGCCAGTGTGTTCACCGCAAAAATATGAGAAAGGCCATCTTCGGTCGCGATGCGGCGGGGTTCAAGATATCCGACGGCGGCATTGTGAATTACGGCGTCGAATGAGCCCAGCCGGTTGACCTGGTCGGCCACTCCCCGGGTCTGAGCAATGCTGGCAAGATCGCCGATGACTACAGTTTCGGCTCCCGGAACAGCGCTCAGACTTTCCTGTCCTCGGCGTTCGTTGCGAGCGTGCAAGACGACCTTGTGCCCTCGTTCGACTAGCAACTGGGCTGCCATGCGGCCGAGTCCATCGGAGGAACCTGTAATGAATACGCGAGACATTTTCGAATCCTTTGCCAATATTGACGCTAAGGACGCCTAGTTTAAGATGTGCCAGCCCTGAAATAAGGTGCAATCCTTGGCGGGTAGACCTGAATCTAATGCTTCATGCGCGCAAGACGCTTGCTCGGTTTCATTGTAGTGATCCAGACAGTTCTTTTCCTGACCCATCTTTTCCTTTACTCCACCTGGAGCTTTTCATGGCCCGCGCGGTACACCCGTAGCGCACTTTGGATTGAGTTGGCGGTCGCGTTTTTATCGATAAGCTTTGTTGCCGCTTCTCTTCTGGTCTTTCGCTTCACGAACCCAGCGGTACGCGCCTTTTATAAAGTCGCTGCGGTTTGGTTGGGTCTCGTCAGCTTCCTCTTTCTAGCGGCGCTGTCTTCCTGGATCATCTTTGGAGTTACCCGGCTTGCTGGTATGCAGGTGAACTTTCATCGCATTGTGGAGTGGCTCTACTCGGCGGCGATTGCCACCGGCCTCTATGGAGTGTTCAATGCGAGTTGGACTCGAATCACGCGGACGACGGTGCAGTTGGCCAACCTGCCCGAGGCATGGCGTGGACGCAAAGCGGCACTCATCAGCGATGTGCATCTGGGTCCAGTGCGAAACGGCATCTTTCTGCGGCGGATGGTGGCCAAGATATTGAAAGAGGAGCCGCACGCAATTTTTATTGCCGGGGACCTGTATGACGGAACGGCCATTGACGCGGGCCGGGCCGCCGAACCACTCAACAAACTGAAAGCACCCTTCGGAGTCTATTTTGTCGCCGGAAATCACGAGCAATTCGGCGACGACAGCAAGTATCTGAATGCCATTTCAGCAGCCGGTGTGCGCGTTCTCCGCAACGAAAAAGTCGAAGTCGACGGTTTGCAGATCGTTGGCGTCCCCTACGCCAATGCGACCAGGGATACGCACCTGGCCTCGGCTCTTAAAGATGCCCGTCTGGATCGGGACCGGGCAAGCATTCTGCTGACTCACGCTCCCGATCGTCCCGAGATCGCGGAAGCTGCCGGCGTGTCGTTGCAGCTGTCCGGCCACACACACCTCGGGCAATTTATCCCTTGGAGTTGGATGGCGCGGCGAATGTACCGCCGGTTTGTCTATGGCTTGAGCCGCATCGGAACGATGCAAGTTTTCACCTCGAGCGGCGCCGGAACTTGGGGACCGCCGCTGCGCCTGGGATCGAATCCTGAGATTGTCATGCTTGAATTCCAGTGAAGGGTGTCGACCGCGTTTATCGCGGCTGAGGCTTCGAACGAGAACGAGGAAGAGTGAGTCTTGCTGCATCGCAAGGTTTTTCTGGCGTAGGAGATTAAGATTCGTAGGGGTCCTTCGACTCCGAGACTACTTCCCGTTGCGCCAGGTAGTTTCTCCGCTCAGGATGACATGGGAATTGCGCAAACCCAACGAATGCTCGCGACTGGCGAGACCGTCCAATAATTAGAACTGTGTCTACGGTGCAGACGACTGGATGCCCTTGCGTTTCCGCATAATCGAGGTAGAACCAATCACCTCAAGAGCTTAGCCGGAACAACAGAACGGTTGCCGGGATGCAAACTGGGAGGGCAGTCGCAAGCCCTCCCCCGGCCTGCCCTTCTGAGGACTCATGTTCCTGCAGCCCACACCGATGCGGATTCTTCGCAGCGCAACCATATCCCTGTCGCTCGCAGCGATGCTTGAGGGATTCAGGCAGATTACCGTTCCGCGTCTTTCCGGCTGGCCGCCGCATCTTGCTGCGCCGCTGCTGTGCGCATGTGTGGTTTTCCTGCCCATTTTCGGATTGCTCTCCCGCAAGCCGCTTCGCTCAGCCCTTTCGCCGGTTCCGGCAAGCAATCCTGGAGCCACTGCTAAGACGCCGCCACTAACTGCCGATAGATCTAATGACGCCGGACGTTTGCGGCGTCCGCAGCACACTTCTGCGGGGGTCGCTGGACGCACCGGCCCGGATATGGCGAATATGCCGGATTTTAGCTCGGGTGCGGATGCGCGCTTAAACGAGGAGTGGGACGGCGACACCCATAAATCTGATGGGGGATCGAATTCCGGATCCGATGCCGATCGCACGAAGCTACAGCAAGCGGAGGTCGACCTACGCTACAGCGAAGAACAATACCGGCTGCTGGTATCGAATATCCCGGAAGTCGTCTGGAAGACCGATGCCAAGGGCAATGTAATTTTTGTCAGCCCCCAGGTCGAAACGATCATGGGTTACACGGCCGAGGAATTTCGTAAGGAGGGAGACTCCCTTTGGTTCAACTCGGTCCACCCTGACGATAAAGAGATGGTGGGGAAGGCATTTGAAGAACTCCTTCACGAGGGAAAACCCTACGATATCGAGTGTCGCGCCCGGAGAAAAAACGGTGAATGGTTTTGGGCACACGATCGGGCCATCGCCACCATCGACTGCAACGGCTCGCTGGTTGCCACCGGCCTGATTTCGGACATCTCTGTGCGAAAGGCGGGGGAGGAAACACTCCAGAGACTGGCGTCGGTCGTGGAATTCTCGGAAGATTCCATCGTCGGAAAAAATCTTGACGGCGTCATTACCAGTTGGAACCGGGCGGCGGAAAAAATGTTTGGTTACACCCGGGACGAAGCGGTGGGGCGACACGTCTCTTTTTTGTCGCTTCCCGATAGGCAAGCGGAAATACCGTCCATCATGAATCGGTTACGCGATGGACAATCCATCGAGGGCCTTGATACTCAACGCCTGACCAAAGCCGGCTCGATCCTGGATGTGTGTTTGACGATTTCTCCCATTAAAGACGGGAGTGGCCGGGTCACCGGGGCTTCTGCAATTACCCGCGACATTACTCTGCGCAAGCGCTCTGAGGAGCAATTGCAATTGCAGTCCGTAGCCTTAGAAGCTGCTGCCAACGCAATTCTCATTGCAGACTACGAGGGCAAGATCGTATGGGTGAATTCGGCGTTTGCCGCCATGACCGGCTACAGCAAAGAAGATGTATTGGGCAAGAACCCTCGCCTGCTTAAGTCTGGATTACAGCCCAAAAGCTTTTATGCCACGCTCTGGTCAACCATCCTGGCGGGTAAGGTCTGGACCGGGGAACTGGTTAACCGTCGCAAGGATGGAACAAACTACATCGAAGAGATGACCATCACGCCGGTCATGCGCGAGGTCGATGATCCCGCGAACCGGTACTACATTGCCATCAAGCAAGACATCACGGAGCGAAAACGCTCCCAGGAGATGTTGCAGAACAGCGAGAACAAGTATCGGGTGTTGTTCGAGGACTCGTCCGACGCGAACTGGCTGATGGACGAAACGGGTTTTATTAATTGGAATTCGGCGGCGCTCCGGATGTTCGGATACCCTCAAGGAGATTTTGGGCTGCATCCCGCCGACATCTCGCCCCCCCAGCAAGTGGATGGCGCTTCTTCCAGAGTCGCAGCCGAACAAAAGATCGCTGCCGCGTTTCGGGAGGGCATGCAGCGTTTTGAGTGGCTACACAAGCGTAAGAATGGAGAAATTTTTCCCTGCGAGGTGTGTCTCACGGCGTTGACATTGAGCGGGCGCCCCACGCTGCTGGCCACCGTGCGCGATATCACCGAACGAAAACAGGCGGAAGAATCTCTTTTATTCAAAAATGCGCTGCTGGAGGCGCAAGCCGAAACCACCCTGGATGGCATTCTCGCAGTCGACGAGTCCAATCATATCGTTCTGGCCAACCGGCAGTTTGGAGTTAACTTTGGCATCCCAGAAGATGTATTGCGCACTCGAGAACACCTCATTGTGCGTCAATACATTACCGGTCAGGTTGAGGACCCGGAAACCTTCGTCCAAAAGGTCGAATACCTCTATTCTCATCGAACCGAGAAGAGCCGGGATGAGCTGAGACTCAAAAACGGTAAGGTCTTTGACCGGTACTCCGCGCCTCTGAGCGACTCGAAGGGCCAGTATCGCGGTCGCATCTGGTATTTTCGCGATATCACCGACCGTAAACTTGCCGAGGAGCAGGTACGATTCTTAGCCTACTATGACGCGCTGACCGGTCTTCCCAACCGAACGCTGCTGCAAGATCGGCTGTCGAAGGCGCTGGCTGACGCGCGCCGGCATAAGTACAAAGTCGCGTTGCTCTTCCTCGATCTCGACCGCTTCAAAAACGTCAATGACTCGCTCGGTCATTCCGTCGGCGACTTACTTCTGCAAGCCGTCGCCGAACGACTGAAGACCTGGGGACGTGAACAAGATACAGTCGCGCGTCTGAGTGGCGACGAATTCCTGATCATGCTAACTCAGGTGAAAGATATACCGGATGCGGCGGTGGCGGCGGAGCGACTGATGGATTCGATGACTGCTGAATTCATCGTTCAGGGCAATCCCATCAGTATCGGCTGCAGCCTTGGCATCAGCATCTTTCCTGAACATGGCGCGGACGGCGAGACGCTCACCAAGAATGCCGATGCCGCGATGTACTCCGCCAAAGAAAATGGACGCAACAATTTTCGCTTTTTCACCTCCGACATGAATGACGAAGTTGTGGAGCGGTTGACCCTTGAGCACAGCTTACGAATGGCATTGGGGAGAGAAGAACTCTTTCTCGTCTACCAACCGCAGTTGGAGATTGCTTCCGGCAGGATTACGGGGCTGGAAACACTGCTGCGCTGGCAGCATCCGGAGATGGGCCTGATACCGCCCGACAAGTTCATACGAATTGCCGAGAATAGCGGACTGATCATGCCCATCGGAGAGTGGGTGCTCCGGACGGCCTGCCGACAGGCGCGGAAGTGGCAAGACGAGGGACTTCCTCCCGTTTCACTGGCAGTCAATGTATCGGCCGTCCAGTTTCGTCAAGAAGGCTTCTGCAAAATGATTCGAACTGTGCTCGCGGAGACGGGCTTAGCCCCGCGCTATCTCGAACTCGAACTCACCGAAAGCCTGCTGCTCGCCAACGCCGACGTGATGTTCTCCGTCGTTGAAGAGTTAAAGGCCCTGGGAGTCACCCTGGCCATCGACGACTTTGGAACGGGCTACTCCAGCTTCAGCTACTTGCGGCAGTTTCACGTCAGCAAGCTGAAAATCGACCGCGCATTCATCAACGACATCGCGGTGAGGCCGGATGACGCAGCCATCACCACCGCGATCATTAGCATGGCGAAGAGCCTGAATCTCAAGGTGATCGCGGAAGGCGTCGAGAACGAAGCGCAAATGTCATTCCTGCGGGAACATCAGTGCGACGAGATTCAAGGCTACTATTTTTGCAAACCCCTGCCGGTTGATCAGGTTGCCGCCAAACTGCGCGGCGACCCTCCGGAACCGCGTCTTTCAGCCCACGCGGCTGGCAAACCATGGTGAGTCTGTCGGCGTCGCGGTCGGACGCAGCAATGTAAACCCAGGAATGTAAACGAAGATCCGTTTTTGTTGGGCGAATTTCTTATTCCCGAGTCCTTATTGCCAGCTTCTTTTTCGAAAATGTCCAATATTGAACAGACGGCACCCAAAGCTGGCGATATGCTTCTCGTTCTTAGGGTAAATAAGGGGTCGCCTGCCTGGTAAATCCCTCCCCCGAGGTGGGTGGCGGCAGGATATTCCCTTTGGCGGTGCGAACAGTTCCTCTCTCCGAGGGCGCACGTCGCACCGCCTTTTTTCCATGACGGAGCAATGGACCGGGAGTGAGCCTTGCGGCGTAGTTACGGCACGAATGAAAGAGTTTGCGGAAAAGCGCCGACTTGTCCGGGTCCGGAGCGCCTCAGTGGCTAAAGTCCCATAGATTTTTCTGATGAGGGCGCTGCTGTAGCGATGCCTTTTTCAAAACCAACCTAAGATCCGACTTTTCCCGCGTCGAGCAGATGGAAGTAAGAATTCGTACTACGCTGCCGCCGCCTTTCCCAATTCCGTCATGTAACTCTCTACCATTTGCGTCAATTGCGCATCCACCTCGTCGGCGATCGCCATCACATCGGGCAACAACAAACTGAAATCCAGCATACCCATATTCTCCTGCAACGTGCCGAACAGCGTGACCTGGAGAATCCGCGACTCTTGGACCAGCATCGCGGGGCTATAGTTTTGCTGATATCGCAGCCTGCCATGAATCGCGGCCGAAGCAGACGGAATGGAATCTCCATCCTTCGAAGAACTGCTGGACTTGGCGAGACGCTCCACCAGGTCTTCGATCAGTTGCCCAAGATATCCCGTTCGTTCTTTGTCGCCGAGCGTCATGTGTTTGAGTTCCGGGCATTCTTTGGTCCGAGCCAACCAGTTCTGAACGATCTCGGGGACGCAGCGGTGCAGGATCGCACTCACCCGTTCCTTTTTTTCACGGGTAGCCGGCTTCCGCGCCATCACCCGGTTCCGGCAAACCTCAGCCAGACTGTTGAATTCGACGGGTTTCATGATAATTTCGTCCGCCTGCAGGCGAATCGTGTCCATCGCGCCCTGCACGTCAGGATAGCCGCTGACGATCACGGTCGTCGCGTTGGGCTGTGAATGGCGCATCGCCGTAACCACGGTGAAGCCGTCGGCGGGGTTCGGCATATGCAAGTCGGTGACAAGGACGTCGAAGGGTTCTGTGGTGATCAACTTCAGAGCCTCCGTCACCCCGGATGCCGCGACCACCACGAATCCCTTGTTTTCCAACGTTCGGGTTGCCATTTCGCGGACGGCATCGTCGTCATCTACAAGCAGAACTCTGTGTTCGAGGGGTTGTTCCCGAAAACTCAGATGTTGTTCTACAAACGTCATTGGCGAACCTCCAAGTGTCTCGCAGTATGCCGCAATCAGCACGCTGGATACTGTTCAAAATTGAACAGTTGCATGAATTGTGAACAACGCGAAGACACTTGTAGGGCATCTTGTTGCGATGAAAAAGTTCGTCTACGGCTCGACCACAATCACTTCGAAACTATCCGGCACGACACTGCGCCGCGGATGTGGCATCGCTTCGGTGGCGGCGGGCGGCGGCCCGAACTGTGCGGTCACCAGGTAGACTCGGCCGGTCGACGCGTCCAAGGCCATGGTCCGCGCTCCGTTCTCTGTTTTCACAGTTTGCAGTGCCGGAAAACCCGACTTACTTGCATCCACAATGGTGAGTGTGCCATCGCCTCCGTTCGACGAAAAGGCCAGCCCGTGCTTGGGATCGAACCCGGCGGCGTCGGGCGAATCGCCGATCGCAGCCAGGCCCAACACTTTCCCCGTTTCATAATCGACGACCACCATCTTTCCTCCGTCGCAGACGGAGAAGAGTCGATGCTTCTCCCGGTCAATCGCCATTCCGGAGGGCGACTCGCAGCCCGCCACGGGCCATGTGGCGACTGGCTTACGACTGGCCGCGTCCAGTTTCACGATCTCATTCTTGTCCTCGATGTTCACGAACACCGATCCCTTTTCGTCGACCTGCGGAAATTCCGGTTTGCCCGGCAGCGGCACTGTGGCAACAACCTTCATGGAAGAGGCGTCCATAATGGACACATCGGTGCTGCGTCCATTAAACGCCCAAACCGTCTTCGTCGCCGGCTCAAACGCTATGCCGTCAGGATTTGTTCCCGCCGCAACCGTCGCTTGGATGGAAAAATCGGCGCGGTTAAAAACCACAATTGCGTTCCCCGCCCCATCGCTGACGTACCCCGTCTTGCCATCCGGGTTGAGGGCGACACCATGCGTACTTTTTAGACCCGTGATTGCCCCAATCGACTTGCCGGTTGTGGTATCCACGACTTCGACCCGCGAGTTGTGCGTGATATAGAGACGGTGCGCGGAATCATCGCTTACCAGGTAGTCCCAGCCACCCTGCCCGCCGAGTTTCCAATGATTGGCGACGTGATAATTCTGCGCAGCACAGGCCGCTGCCAAGGACAACACTGCAGTTGCTACGATTCCTCGATAAACGCGCATGGTGAACTCCTATGGGAGACTCGGCATCCCTGCCGGCTTTGATACTATTCGGCGCGCTTACTGTAAGCTCGCCCGGAGTACGGCTTAGATTTCGGCTTGGACTTATTTTTGGACTTCGTCTTGACGTTGCCTTTGAGATTGAGCGCCACTGCAGCGCGTATAAGATCTTTCAAGGCAGCCTCGTCAATCTTGTCGCCTTCGTGAATGTCGATGGCACGCCTGACATTCCCTTCGAGGCTGGAGTTGAACAGACCGGAAGGATCGGGCAAGGCGGCTCCCTTGGCAAATGTCATCTTGACGACGTTCTTGTACGTCTCTCCCGTGCAGACGATGCCGTTGTGGGAAAACACGGGAATACCCGGTGATGTCGCCTTAACCCACTTCCACTCTTCGATGATCTCAGGGTCTGAGTCGTAAATAATTGTGCGCAGTTTCGCGAGCGTCTTGCCGCGCCAGTCCGCAAGTTCCTTGATCTTCGCGTCGATGATTGCAGAGACAGAGTTCAACGGGACAGTCCTTCCCATTTATCGTTCCGATTCTCCCACCTATTTTAGCCGCGCGAAACGCAACCTGCATACCCGCAAGCCGAGCACTACCTTTCCAGACACACCATGACTTGGCCTGAATTCCCTGGATGGAACGGATCCCGATCTTTGTCGCCAAAGTGAGCAATAGTGCACAGCGGCAAGATTGCGACTCGCGTATTTCTTGTTTTTTAGCAGCGGATCGTAACCGCTGGCATGGACTTGTTTCTTGCATGAGTTCACAAGAATTCGAAAATGGGAATTGCTGTCCGGATCTTCGTCTCTTCGGCGCAATTCTGGTTGACGATGCTGGGCGCTCCCTAAGGATGGGACTTTAGGCACGATTCTTCACAGAAACTTGGGCCCGTAACACATTTTTGGATAATCCGCTGCAGTCGAGGAGCGTACGAATGCGAATACCGGGAATTTGGAAGGTGTCTCGGATTCTTCTGTCTCCTGTTTTGTTTTTTGTCGCGGGCCTGGCATTTATTTCTGGCCAGACCAGCCCTCCACCACCGGCTAAAAGTGTTTCGTCCAGTAATGCACCAGCGGCTGCTGCTCCCTCCCCTGAAGACTCCAAGTATGTGGGAGCGGACACCTGCAAGACGTGCCACGAAGAGATCTTCAACAACTGGGAGAAGACGCCGCACTGGAAGACCACACTCAACACCAAAGCTGGACCCTCCCATCAAGGTTGCGAAGGCTGCCACGGTCCCGGTGCCGAGCACGTGGCGGGCGGCGGCGACACGAGCAAGATATTCAATCCCGCGAAGCACTCGGCTAAAGAGGTTGACGCCACGTGCCTGACCTGTCACGCGGGAGCGCACCCGAACTTTGACCGCTCACCCCACGCCAAGGCGAAGGTCAGCTGTATCAGTTGCCACAGCGTTCATCAGGGTAAGGAGGAAGAAAAGCTGCTGAAGGCTCCTCAGCCTACGCTCTGCTTCCAGTGCCACTCCGACACGAAGCCGGCCTTCAATATGCCCTTCCACCACAAGGTGAACGAAGGCTTGATCACGTGCAGTGACTGCCACGACGTGCACGGCACCTTCGGAGCCAACAACCTGAAGTCCACGGCCGACCAGAACGCGATCTGCACCAAGTGCCACACCGAGACGCGCGGGCCGTTCGTCTATGAACACGTCGCGGTCAAGGCCGAAGGGTGTGTGGGATGCCACACTCCGCACGGTTCCCAGAACCCCCGCCTGCTGAACATGCCGGCCATCAACCCGCTCTGCAACCAGTGCCACAGCGGCGTAGCTGCCAACACGGTTCACGGAATGGGCGCGGGGTCGTCGGAAACCATAACTTGTACGAACTGCCATACCAATATTCATGGTTCGAACATGAATGCGGCGTTCCTCAGATAGGAATCGGCTTTCAATATGATGAACCCAGGATGGATTTCCCGGCTGCTGAGTGAAAAGCATTCTCTTGAGGCGGCCCGATGCATTGTCGGGGGCATGGCAGCAGCCATTTTGGTTTTGACGGCGGGCACTGCCGTCGCGCAGCTTCCAATATTTGTGTCTCACCAGACCGCGCCTGACGGCTACTCGCTTCATGAGTCTATCGATCTGGGCGGACATGTGGCCAATGTCGACGGCAGCGGAGCCATGTATGACACTCTGGTCAACCAGCAGTCCGGTCCGCGCATACTGGGCGAGTCCTATGACCTGCGCGCGCTGCCGGGCACGAAGAACACGCTCATCGATCACTTGAAAGCCTTTACCAGCGGGCTCGGCGG
>Ga0302278_10002071_pt1 | contig 23673 bp, 20 predicted proteins | sample III_Bog_N3_2_FD_194543 | JGI IMG/M metagenome (GOLD analysis project Ga0302278, IMG submission 194543) | Peat permafrost microbial communities from Stordalen Mire near Abisko, Sweden - III_Bog_N3_2 | ecosystem: Environmental > Terrestrial > Soil > Wetlands > Peat | place: Sweden: Abisko...
GCTGGGCGCCTTCCGGGCCAAGGTCTACTGGAAGACTCCCGCGATTCATTTGAGGGAAACGATTGTCGAGCCGAGGGAGAAGACAAGAAGCGTCTATCTGCCGGCAGGAGCGTCCTGGATCGACTTCTGGACGGGAGAGAAGCTGGAGGGCGGCAGGGTGATTGCCGCCGATGCTCCCATCGAGAAGATGCCGCTCATGATCAAGGGCGGATCGATTCTGCCGATGGGGCCGTTCCTTCAATACTCCACTGAGAAGCCCGCCGATCCCATCGAGTTGCGCATCTACCCCGGCGCCTCCGGCAACTTTACTTTGTATGAGGACGAGAACGACAACTACGACTACGAAAAGGGCGTTTATTCAACGATCGGCTTTCATTGGGATGACGCAAGGCGGCTGCTCACGATTGATGCGAGGAGAGGCGAATTCCCCGGTATGTTGAATACCCGGAGCTTTGAGATCGTGGTGGTAAGCAAGAACCATGGAACGGGCGTTGACGTTACTGCCAATCCGGACAAGGTGGTTTCCTACGATGGCCGGCGGCTGACCGTTCAGCTTCCTCCTGGATAGGCTGCACAGGTACGCAAAGCCGCTTTGCGGAGCTGAAACTGGGGGTCCATACCTCAACCGGGGGGCCTTTCTGTACTGGAAGTGGTTGAAGAAACCCATGTCTGCGTCGTTTTATGCACTATGCGTCGATTTATGCACCAGGATTGGTGAAATCCACAGGTTTATCTCTGTTTTGCACTTGCTTCCACAGATTGAACCGTCCTAAGCTCCTATCCAACTGGTGACCCTGTAGGGAATTGGAAACGCAGTTCCAGCCAGACAGGACGATGCAAGAGACAAAGGAAAATCGGTGTTCCACAGCTGGAAACGGCGGTGGGAGGCCGAAATGAGATTGAGGATGCATCCAGAGTTTGGTGGGAATGTGCAAGACCCGACTGGACACGAAGATTCATCCGCGGCCTAGCCGAGGATGCAAAGTTCGAGTTGAGCCGGGGAGTCATCATCGACCCAGCCGTAAAAGCAGGATTCGGGGAAACCCGAAGACGCGGATACGGTGCAACCGGAGGATGCGAGAACCGGGGAAACCTGGGGATCCATCGACAGCGTTGCCGAAGGAGTGGAGAATCGGGGCAACCCGAAGATCAGCAACAGGCGGCGCTGGAAGAGGTGAAGATTCGGGGCAACCCGAAGATTCAACGCCGGGAAAGCTGGAAGGTGCGAGAGCCGGGGCAACCCGGAGATCCACCAACCGGTACGCTGAGGGAGCGAGGATTCGGGGCAACCCGGAGACTCACCGTCGGCACAGCCGGAAGATGCAGGATTCGGGGCAACCCGAAGACTCATCGGGAGGCGAGACTGGAGGAGAGGAGATTCGGGGCAACCCGGAGATTCACTCGGAAGGGATCGCCAAAGGATGCGAGATTCGAGGAAACTCGAAGATCCATCGCCGGTACAGCTGGAAGATGCAGGATGCGGGGCAACCCGGAACCTCATCGGAAGGCTGGCAGGGACGATGCGTGGTTCATGAACCTATGAGTTCACCGTGATTGAGAGGCCAGGGACGCAAGTCTCTGGCCTCTTCGTTTTTGGGACGAACCCTTATCGAGGCCTCGCCCGGAACGGGGTCCGGGCAGCCGGTTTGCACTGCTTCTAGTTTCTGCTGCGCAGCTTGGAGAGCAGGCGCAGAATCTCCAGATAGAGCCAGACCAGGGTGACCATGATCCCGAAAGCGCCATACCACTCCATATATTTGGGAGCGCCGTATTGCACGCCTCTCTCGATGAAGTCGAAATCGAGCACCAGATTCAGGGCCGCGATGGCCACGACGAAGAGGCTGAATCCGATCCCGATAAACCCGGAGCCATTGATGGAAGTGAACTGGAAGCCGAAGAATCCCATCAGCATCTGCAGCAGATAGAAGACCATGATGCCGCCGGTGGCCGCGACGATGCCCATGCGGAGCTTCTGCGTGACCGGAATCAAGCCCGAACGATAGGCCAGCAGCATCACAAAGAGCGTGCCGAAGGTGAGGCTCACCGCCTGGATGGCGATGCCGGGATAGCTCTGTTCCAGCAGCGCCGACACGCCGCCGAGAAACAGCCCTTCGAGCAGCGCGTAGATGGGCGAGGTCACCGGCGACCACTCCTTCTTGAAGACGGTGACCATGGCGACGATCAACCCGCCGAAGACCCCCACAAGCATCAGCGGCTCCACATCCGCGAAATTGCGCGACTGAAGAAAGAGCCGCCATGTCCAGGCAGCGGTCGCGACGACGCAGAGCAGCAGAATGCCGGTCTTGTTGATCGTGCCGCTCAGCGTCATCCGGGTGGATTCGTCGATCACGCCGCCATACTGCGCGCTGGAGAGGCCGCGAAATGTATTCTCGCCCAGCGCCGGATTGGATGTCTTCATCAATGCCATTCAGTTTTCTCCGTTGCAACTCCGGCCGATCGCTTGGCCTGGACAGGCCGCGCGGAACGCGCGGCCCCTGCTTCAAGTTTAGCCTCCCCGCGCGGCTCCCCCTCAATGGCGCCTGACTTCGTTCTGGCCACTGACAACTGAAAACTGAAAACTGACAACTGTCTTTAGTGCATGGCCGGCTCGCCGGCTCCCGCGCCCGGCTTGTTCTTGCTGAGCAGGAAGGCCAACACCACCAGCCCCACCGACATCCACGACAACTCCATGTAGACATCCTGGTAGCCTTGCATCTGCGCCTGCTGGTTGAGCTGGTGGTAGATTTGCGCCAGCGCCATTCCCTTGCCGTTGGGCCCGCCGAAGTTCGATCCGAAAAAGCCGGTGAGCGCCTGCGTGTGTTGCTGGAAGGCGCTGTTGGCCGAGGTCATGGCGCTTTGCAGGTGCTGCTGGTGCCACAGCGCGCGGCTCGTCACTTGCGCATTGGTCACGGCGATCAGAATGCTGCCGCCTATGTTGCGCACAAAGTTGATCAGCCCCGCCACCTGGTTGCTTTCTTCCTTGGGCATGCCCACGTAGGCCGCCGTGGTGATGGAGATGAAACAGAACGGAATGGGCATCATCTGGACGACGCGCAGCCACGACGCCGCGGAAAAGGTCATGTTGAGCGTGGTCACATCAGCCGCATAGCGGAAGGTAATCACAAACAGCGTGAAGCCGCACATCGCCAGGTAGCGCGCGGCAACCTTGCCGGTGGCGTAGCCGGCCATGGGCATCACAAACAGCAGCGCGAAGCCGCCCGCGGTCAGCGCCAGCCCGGCGGTGGTCGCATTCCAGCCCAGCAGTTGCTGCATGAACTGCGGCTGCAACACGGTGTTGGCGTTGAGCACGCCGCCCACCAGCGCCATCAGGAAGCAGCAGATGGCGAAATTCTTGTAGCGGAAGAGTTTGATATTGATGATCGGATTCTTGTGCCGCCACTCCCACCAGACCAGCGCAATCATGCCCCCCACAAACAGCACGGCGAAGAAGCGAATGAAGCCGGAAGCGAACCAGTCGTTCTCTTCCCCCTTGTCGAGCATGATCTGCAGGCCGCCCATGGCGATGGTGAGAAAGCTGAGGCCCAGGTAGTCTATTTGCCCGAGGCGCGAGCGGTCGGCCTTGATCCACGGCGGATCGTCCACCAGGCGGCGGACCAGGTAGAAGGCCAGCATTCCCACTGGAATGTTGATAAAGAAGATCCAGCGCCACGAAAAGTTGTCGGTGATCCAGCCGCCCATCGTGGGACCGATGGAGGGCGCGAGAACGGCGACCAGGCCGTAGAGGGCAAAGGCCTGGCCGCGCTTTTGCGGCTCAAAGCTGTCGGCCATGATGGCCTGGGCCATGGGCTGCATGCCGCCGCCGCCGGCGCCTTGCAAGACGCGAAAGACGAGCAGCAAGGGCAGTGAGGGCGCCGCGCCGCAGAGAAAACTGGAAACAGTAAAGATGACGATGCAAAGAAGAAAGAAATTCCGCCTGCCCATCACGCTCGAAGCCCATGCGCCGATGGGCAGCACGATGGCGTTCGAGACCAGGTAGCTGGTGAGCACCCAGGTACCCTGGTCGGTCGAGGCGCCGAGCGCGCCGGCAATGTGCGGCAGGGCCACGTTGGCGATGGAGGTGTCGAGCACCTCCATAAAGGCGGCCAGCGCCACGGTGACGGCAATGATCCAGGGATTGACCCTCGGCTTCCATAGCGCGCCGGGGCCACGGTGCTCCATCTCCATGGGCCTGAGTGCTGAAGCGGGGCCTGCTTTGCCTGCCGATGCAGGTTCAGTATCGGACAAAAAACCAGCTCCTTGACTACTCTGTTCTCTTTTGCATGCCGGGGAAGCGCGGCGCATTCGAGGCGCGGAGCACACGAGAGTTGCCGCGGGCTGAGAGCCTCGCGAAGGAAATGCCTCCGCAGGCCTCTCATATCTGGCCTGCCCTGCGATTTAGATTCGCTTTGCCGCCGCCGGGGTTCATCGATCTGAGACCGTGGCAAGCGGCTGGGCCGTCCGCGTCATTGAAGCTGTAGGCAATTACGGCGAGATCTTCGAGCGCGGCCTCGGCACGGCATCCGTGAGGATGCTCCCTTGCGGGCCAAACAACCTCTGGACACGCGGCGGACGGGTGTACGCGCTCCCCATTCGCCAGAAAGCCGGCGTGAGCGGCGGCGGAATCGCCCTAAAAGACCCCAGCCAGACAGGATTCCGACCCGCGCGGCCTTCGCTTGCGGGAGCCGCACTCGGCCAGCACGATGGGCGACAGCGTGATCACCGGGCATTGCGCGAAGGCCAGCACCTTGTAGACGATGGCGGCGCGGCTGACGGCGGCAAAGCGGGAGGCGCCGTGCGCGCCCATCACGATCTGGTTCACGTGATGGGCTCTGCCCTGATAGAGCAGTTCCTCGGTCGGATCGCCGAGCACCGCTCTGCTTCGCACATCGATCCGGTTTTCAAACCCGGCGGGGATCAGGGAGAGCAGCTCGGCCTCCAACTGGCTGAGTGTGCGGCCGGCGAGGAGCTCGGCGCTCTCCTGGGGCGGGATCACCTGCTGCAGAATCAGGCTCGCCTTGTGCATTGCGGCCAGTTCCACGGCAAACCGGGCCACCACTTCGCCGGACTCTTCTGTGCTGACCGAGCACAGGATGGTGCGGCTGGCAAGGTGGCGATAGGCGCCCTCGACCACGTAAGGACCTACAATGTTGACCGGGACGTCGGCGTTGCGCAGCACGGCCTCGGCCACCGAGCCCACCAGCAGCTTGCCGACGGGGCCGGGCGAGTGAGCGCCCATCACGACACGATCCACCTTCCGCTCCCGCATGAAGGCGAGGATTTCGTCGGCCGCCAATCCTGGTCGAACCACGACCCTGCAGCGGATGCCGAGATTGCCGGCGCGCTGGGCGAGAGCTTCAAAGCGGCGCTTCTCGGCGCGGGCCTTGGCGTAGCGGCCGTAGCGGGACCCAAAGGCGTGGGATGCGGAAGTGTCTACATTCTCATAGGCATGAAAGACGATGAGGGTCGCGCCAAACTCGGCGGCCTCGGCCAGAGCAAAACCGAAGGCCCGTTCGTCGACGGGAATCTCTGAGGCGAAGAGGATGGTGGAGGGCTTGCTCCACCCCGGCTGGATGGCGGCGGCCATGGTAACCTCCTGAAATCTGTCTTTCCTGGCTGGACCCCCGGGGCGGCTTCACTGGGGAATCCGAATGGCAACGATCAACTTACCCGGAGAACTCAACGCGATAACCGCGAAGGGTCCGGCGAGGGAAATGCAGGGCTGGGGACCCTTCATGCGGAACGAAGGCCTGAGGCCTTCATATCTCTTCCAGGCTGCTCTCTTTTGGAGCGCGTCGCGGATCGAACTTGATGCATTATGGACTGGCTGGAGCGGAAGAAAGTGTTCAGTTTTGCACAGCCTATTGTTAAAATCCTGCGTTCGAGGTCAAAGGCTTCAGTGGCAACCAGCACCGGCGCGTATCCGTTACGGCGGCGATTGATTAACCGCCGCTGGAAAGACAACTCCGAAAAGACGGGGAGGCGGGCGCTTGGCCTCCGAGCACATCAGCGCGCCCGGCCACGGTTCCTTGCTGTGTTACCGTTCAATTACGGCGTCCCTCAAGCCGGGCCGGAGGATTGGCCTGCGCCGAATGCATGGAATTGGGCTTCGAATCGGGGGCGACGGGTGTGCATCCAGAATGTCCCAGCGGTCGGAACTGACATCGCCATCTCTCACCTCGAACCCGGCTCCCGCGCCTGGGTCCGCAACCGGCCCCGTCTCCGGTTCCGCAGCCGGCCCGACGCCTGAGCCTCGGCCAGCGTCGCAGCAGGCTGCCGGGCAAGCACCGCAGCGGATTCCGCGCTGGCTGGAGCGCTCCGAGCTGTTCTTGCGCGTCTTGCTCAGGATGTACATCGGCCTGGCGCTCGTTTACGCGCCGTGGTCGGCTCAGGTGTGGACGTTTCTTCCCTGGTCGCGCGATTTGTGGGAGCAGAATCCGCTTTTCGTGCAATTTCCCACGCTCGGCATCTACGCGGCCAACGGGGCGGTGCGCGGCATCATTTCAGGACTGGGACTTTTGAATCTGTGGATTGCGTTTCAGGACGCGCTCCGCCATTGGGATGGATGATATGGACGAGAGGGATCAGGGATCAGGGATCAGGGATCAGGGGACAGGCAACGCCGCCGTGCCGGCTGCCGTGATCCCCGGCAATGGGATTCCGCCGCAGTTGGAGAGGGCTCCGCTGGCCTATGAGAACTCCGGCTTTCTCAACAGTTCCGATGGGCGGCTGATCCGGATTGTCTCCGAGTACACGGAGCCGCTGGCGCGCTTCCGGCGGGAGCGGATTCAGGACACGGTAGTCTTCTTCGGCTCGGCGCGCTTTCGCGGCCGCGAGGAGGCCGATCATGAACTGGAACTGCTGGAAAACACCGGCTCCGCGCAGCCCGCGCCCAGCCATGAGCAGCCGGCCAGGGCGCCGGAGATTGCCGCGGGCCAGGCAACCGACTTGCAACTCAAGCGCGCCGAGGCGGCCGTGGAGATGGCTCGCTACTACGAGGACGCGCGGCGCCTCGCCGGGCTGCTGACCAACTGGGCCAAACAGATTCCATCCGAGCGGGCGCGCTTCGTGGTCACCTCCGGCGGCGGCCCAGGCATCATGGAAGCGGCCAACCGCGGCGCTTACGAGGCCGGCGGCAAGACCATCGGCATGAACATCCGTCTGCCCTTCGAGCAGCACCCCAACCCTTACATCACGCCCGCGCTGAACTTTGAATTCCATTACTTTTTCATGCGCAAGCTGTGGTTTGCTTACCTGGCCAAGGCGCTGGTCGTCTTTCCCGGCGGCTTCGGAACGCTCGACGAGATGTTCGAGATTCTGACCCTGGCCCAAACCCAGAAGCTGGCCAAGAAGATCACCGTGGTCGTCTACGGCTCGGAGTACTGGAAGAAGATATTCAACCTGGACGCACTGGTGGATACCGGCGCCATCTCCCCCAAGGACCTTGATCTCTTCCAGTTTGCCGACACGCCGGAGCAGGCCTTCGAACTGCTGCGCAAGGGGCTTATGGAGAACTACCTGGCAGCCGAGGCAGCTGCGGGCGCGCACGCCGGAAACCATGCAATGGCCGCGGACGAGGATCTAATGGCCGGCTCGACGGTTGAGGATTTTCTGGGGCCGGAGATGGCTAAGACGAGCAAATAGACCATCAGCGCCATCGTCGGATTTCGCTGCAATCTCCGAGAGTCTTCCCTGTTGGTCCGGGTTTGTCCGGTAACTCTATTGATTCCCCCATCAATTGAAGCACCATTCGCACGCCGTTAACCCCACGTTTATCTCCCCCCTGCAAACTGGCTCCAGAGGTTCCAGATCGCGAGCGGAACTTCAGGAGAAGAAATGGCCCAATCGACCATCTCGTACCTGTGGCGCGACGAAGAGGCGCCGCAAGGTTTCCGGTGCGGAGTTTCGCTGCACAGCCACACCAACCAATCGCACGAGACTTTGGACTTTCTGGCGAACTTCGGCAGCCAGTATCCGTGGATGCGTCCGCTGCTCTCCCGGCTGGAGCAGCGTTCGGAGCGGATGCACGGCGTGCGCATCAACTACGCGGAAAGTTACTGGACGCCGCCCATGACTCCTAAACTGGCCTTTGACCTGGAAACCCGGCAGATTGAAAAGCTGGACCTTCAGCCGATGATCTCCATCACCGACCACGACAACATCCGGGCTCCCATGCTGCTGCGCACCGTTCCCAGCGCGCGGCAGATTCCGGTTTCGGTGGAGTGGACCGTTCCCTATGGCGAACAGTCCTTCCATCTTGGCATTCATAACCTGCCCAGCGCCCGTGCCTCCGAGTGGATGGAGACGATGGCGCAGTACACTGCTCATCCGGACAAGGCGCGGCTGACAGAGATTCTGCGTGCGCTCGACGAAGAGCCGAATGTGCTGGTGGTCTTCAACCACCCGCTGTGGGACCTCTACCTGCTCGGCAAGGAGAGGCACGAGTTCATGGTCAACGAATTCCTGCAGTGGAATGGCGTCTTTCTGCACGCGCTGGAGCTGAACGGACTGCGCAACTGGGACGAGAATCGGGCGGTGCGGCGGCTGGCCGAGCAATGGAACATGCTGCTGATCAGCGGCGGCGACCGGCACGGCGTGGAGCCCAACGCCAACATCAACCTTACCAACGCAACCAGCTTCACCGAATTCGTGCATGAGATCCGGCGGAAGAAGAAGAGCGATATGCTCTTCATGCCCCAGTACGCCGAGCCGTGGAAGCATCGCCTGCTGCAATCGACCATCGACGCCATCCGCCACTACCCGGAGTTTCCGCAGGGTTCGCGCACCTGGGACGAGCGCGTCTATCATCCGGATGCAAACGGAGTCATCCGGCCGCTGAGCGAACTGTGGCCCAACCGGCAGCCGCCGAGGGCGATAAGCTGGGCGCTCGGAGCGGTGCAGTTGATGGGCATGGGCCTTGTCTCCGGCGGACTGCGCCTGGCCTGGAGCGAGGAACGCAAGTTGCGGCTGGCCCTGGGCGAGTAGGGCGGGCGTTAGCGGAGTTAGCGTCGCTCGCGGAGCTATCGTCGCTCGCGGAGTTAGCGGAGTTAGCGTCGCTCGCGGAGTTAGCGGAGTTAGCGTCGCTCGCGGAGTTATTGATTGCTGCATAAGTAATGGACGGGTAGCCGCGCCGGAGGCGCAATGTTTGTTAGCCCCGCGCTTCAGCGTGGGGAAAGCGGATACCACACAGGTGCTCCGGAGTCCCGTAGGGACGGTGCGGTACTGCGCGAAAAACGCCTGTTTTGTATCAGGGCACGGCTTCAGCCGTGCCGAAAACAGCTCCAAAATAGATGTGGGCTTTAGCCCCTGAGGGAATGGATGTCTCCGGAACGACGGCTGCTGAATGAAGGCGCGCTAGCCCCGCCAACTCCGCTAACTCCGCACTCCCAACCCCGCGTGGCTTACTTCCCCGACTCCTTCCATGAGGTCAATGGAGTGGCGCACACCAGCCGCCATTTCGAGGCCTTTGCGCGGCGGCGCAATCTGCCCTTTCTCTGCGTCCGCGCGGGAGATCGCGCCCAAGCCGTCATCGAAGACGGCAACGTGTGGACCCTCGAGTTGCCGCGCGGTTTCCTGTCGTTCGCCCTGGAGAAAGACCTGCGCTTCGATCCCGCGTTTTTGCGCCACATTCCGCTGATCGGCGAGGTGCTGGAGCGCTTCAAGCCGGACCTGATTCACATCACCGGCCCCAGCGAGGTGGGGATGCTGGGCGCGGGGCTGGCGCATCACTTTGGGCTGCCGCTGGCCGCCAGTTGGCACACCAACGTTCATGAGTATGCGGCGCGACGCTCGGGCTGGTTCCTGCGCCTCTTGCCGAAGCGCCACTCGGCTGGCGCGGGGCAGAAAATCGAGGACCTGTCGATGGCCGTCGCGGCGCAATTCTACTCCGTGGCGCAGGTGCTCTTTGCGCCCAACCCCGAGCTGTGCGCGCTGCTGGAGCGCACCACCGGCCGGAGCTGTCACCTGATGCCGCGCGGCGTGGATGCGGAACTCTTTCATCCGGCAAAACGCAATCGCAACCCCGAGGACCGCGATCTTGTCCTTGGCTTTGTCGGCCGCCTCTCCGTCGAGAAGAATGTCGCGCTGCTGGCCCAGGTGCAGGAAGAGCTGGAGCGGATGGGAGTTACCAACTTCCGCTTTCTTATCGTCGGCCATGGCGGCTTGGAAAACTGGCTGCGCGAGCGCCTGCCGCGCGCCGAGTTCACCGGAGTGCTGAAGGGTGAGGCGCTGGCCGAGGCCTACGCGAGCATGGACCTCTTCGTCTTCCCCTCGCACACCGATACCTTTGGCAATGTGGTTCTGGAGGCGCTGGCCAGCGGCGTTCCGGCCATCGTAACTCCCGACGGCGGCCCGCGAACAATTGTCCACGATGGAGTTACAGGCCGCGTCGTCTCCGATGCGGACTTCGCCTCCGCCGTTGCCGCAGTCCTCGCCGATCCGGCAAGGCATGCCCAGATGCGCCACGCCGCGCGGAGTTATGCGCTGACGGCGAGCTGGGACTCAGTCTTTGAAGGCCTCTACGCGGCCTATGAGACGATGCTGCCCGCGCGGGTACAGTCGGCGGGGTAAAAAACGGCCTCTACCATGGGAACTGCTTCTTTCAGAAGGTTGGCACACCAGACTTGGAAGACATCGCAATCTCAATCTTGAGATTGGAGCCTATTGGGTTCCATCTGCTTCGTGAAAGATCACCTGCCCGCCCGCGCCTTGTAGCCGAGAATCCACTCTGCCTGCTCTTCCGTGTCGGGAACCGGACAGGAGCGCGCTTCTTCAATGGCATCGAGAGCGTCCGCCGGCTCCCAGCCCAGTTCGATCAGCGTGCAGGCCGCCGTGATGGTGGCCCGGCCGATGCTTCCCAGGCAATGGATGCCGATGCGCTCCCCGCCGCGAAGGCGATGAGCCAACTCCGCGACAAATGCCCGGAAGGCCGCTTCGTCGTCCGGAAGGCTGTGATCGTGAATGGGGTGAGAGAGGAACTGCAATCCGACCTTTTTGGCGGCGCGGCCCTCGCCAGAGAGGCCGAGCCGGTCCGCTTCCTTCTCTTCGAGGAGCGAAACCAGTGTGTCGATGCCGCCGTACCTGAAGTTGCGCAGCGCATCGCTCAGTCCCCAGCCGCCCCGCGGACAGAGCACGACGGCCAGCCCTGGGGGCCGTTGGCCATGGATCCAGAAGATGCAGTTCCAGAACAAGTGCTCCATGCCGTTCAGGCTCCCACCAGGCGCTCAATGCGCGGGATAAGCGTGCTCACTGCGCGCCGGGAAAAAAGCCAGTTGTTTGATGCGACGCGCGCACTGCCCAAGTGAAGCCGGCCAGTGGGCGAGAGAGCAAAGCGAACGCGGGGGGCGGTGGAAATCATCTCTGTTCTGATGATAGCTGTTGAGAGAGAAACGTGCGAAGGCCGGCATCCGTGAAGAGTCGGAATTTGGCCACAATCCACAGTCTCTGGCGCCGAACAAACCTCAAGAAAAATGCTCCCATCCGTGCGGTTCAAGCAGTTGCGCGCCTTGCTCTGTGATGAGCGTAACGGCGGGCTTGCCTGTGCGGGCCTTGGCGATACGGCCGATTCGGGTTACGGCAACTCCGGCGATGGCGCGAGGCAGGCGGGCTGTGGGCGGAGCGCTAAAGAGCAGTTCGTAGTCCTCGCCGCCGTGGAGCGCCTGGTCAAAAGTCGCCCCCAGACCCAGCGGCAGCAGAGCCGCGTCCACCTCGGCAGCCACGCCGGACTCCTCGCAAAGATGGGCCAGATCGGTGGAGAGACCGTCGCTGAGGTCGAGAGCGGCGGTGGCCAGTCCGCGGCGTTGAAGCCATAGTCCTTGACTCACGCGCGGCTGCGGATAAAGGTGCGCGGCCAGAAGAGCTTCCAGCTTTTTGGAGATTCGCGGAGGGTTGATCCGGCCGGATTGGGCTTCGGCCAAACCGGCTAGGCGGACCAGCCCGGCGGCAGCTCCGCCAAGAGCGCCAGTCACATAGAGCAGGTCGCCGGGGCGTGCGCCGGAGCGGAGAAGCGCGCGCCCTCGAGGAACGGCGCCGACGAGGACGATGTCGGCCACGGCCACGGGCGACTCTGCCAGATCGCCGCCAGCCAGTGGGGTTGAGTAGGCCTTGGCCAGAGCAAAAAAACCGTCGAGAAATCGCTGAACCCAACTGCGGCTTGCTGCGCCCCGCCCCAAACCGGCAACGGTCAGCGAACGCGGTAAACCCAGAGAAAGGAAGGCGGCTACGGGGCGGGCGCCCATGGCGGCCAGGTCGCTCAAGCCGCGCGCCAGAGCGCGATGGCCGACAGCTTCGGGCGCGTGCCAGTCGAGGCGGAAGTGGCGTCCGGCGATCGACAAATCGGTTGTCACGGCCAGCTCTTCGCCGCGGCGCGGAGCCAGCAGGGCGCAGTCGTCGCCGATGCCCAGGCGAAGGCCGCCATTCTGGCCAAGGCCGCCCTTTTGGGTCCGGCCAATGGCGCGCTCCGCCTGGCGGCGAATCTCACCGAGCAAGGCAAGCTCGCCTTGGTGACCGCCGACCGACAAGGGATCAATCCGCTTCAGTTGCATCCTTTGAGGATAGGGCAAATGGGCGCGGGGGGCGTCTGGGTGGGTATTTTGAGGCTCTGGATGGAGGGCGGATTTGGAGCGTGCCGCCGAATCCACAGCCATTGGTGGGCCGCTCATGGCTCCCGATGGAGATTGGCTGATTCTAGGCGAACACTTGATCCGTTCATTCCCCGCCAGCGGCCACCTTTTGAACTGGCATGCTCTCCGCCTTTCGCTCTGGAAGGAACGGTTTTTCGAAGAAGCGGAAGAAAAACCGCGCTAATATAAAGGACGCGGGGATGGATAGAAGTGAGGTCCATTGAGGAACAGATGGAACGAACCTCTGAGCTATCCGAACACTGTTCCACACCAGGTCGATTAAAGGAACGTGAAACAAGTACAGGGAGTATGAAGATACACCGATAGCCACCAATCTCGTATGAGAGAGCCACCGCCAAGAGGATTCTCTGTCCAAGCATATGCACAACAAGGCGGCAAACGCGGTACTTGCCAGCACATCTCGAAACGGCCATGAGGACGAAAAAAAGACACTGGCGATGGAAAGGCCTAATAGAATTGGAAACACAATGATAGGAACTTTGATGGAACGGCCGCTCGCAAAACGCTCCGCCAGGTACATTCCCAGGAACCACTCATAGAACCTGCCTAGGAAGAACAGGGGGATGGGAATGGGAAATACGGCCAGTGCAAGCTCCAGGCCGAGAAGAACCAGAAGGGCGCTCGCAAAATTGAATTTTCGGCATAACCACAGCAATAGTGGGTAGAAGAGGTAGAACTGCACTTCATATACAAGGGTCCAGTAGACGCCGTTGAAGCCAAGTGACTTGGGATTGAATTGTTGAAGAAAGAATGCACTCGTGAGGAATCCAGAAATATCGGCGACGGCAAGGAAGTTAAACCGCGTTCCTCTTACACAAAGCAAGAGGAGAGGGAACAGGACAAGCACCAGGGAAGTCCACACCAGGCTAGCAAAATAGGCGGGGTAGAGCCTCCAAAACCTCCGTTTCCCGAATGCGCTCAGAATTAGCTTGTCCGAACCGGTTGCACGGAATTTAATGGCTTGCGGCAGATGGATGCAGAAACCGCTCAAGACAAAGAACAAATCCACCCCAAGGTATCCAAATCCAAACAAAAAAAACGCGGCAAGTCCCACGATCCCATTGGGCATCGACGCAGCATGGGCTTGGCTCGTCACGCCGGGATAAAAGCGGTTCCAAAGGTGGTAGAAAACGACGCTGGCGGCAGCTGCCCCGCGCAGCGTATCAAGCGACTTGAGACGCATATTGGATATATAAACGAAGGTACCCAGGTTTGCATATAAATTATTGAGTTGTTAGGCGCTTACTGGCATGTGCATCGAAATGGGAGGCCTTATACGCACCTCATGAGGATAGGCCGAATGGGCGGGAATTTGGCTTGAAAGTCGCGCGCCTGGGCATTTTTGCACCGATATTGCAGCATGTGAGTAACGTTACCTGTGTCAAAATCTGTTGACCGGGCCATGAAAGGTTTGTTACCCTTGGTAGGCGTTCCAGAATATGCGCCCCGAAGGGCGGATGTTGTTCTCATGGGTCGTGAGGCCCGGTTGTTTTGCGCTATTGTCAAGTACATGGCGAATTGCGGCCCTGCACTCAGCAGGGATGAAAGGCAAAAATGCTGCGCAAGCGCTATTACATTTTGTTTGTCGCCAGGGATGAGGACGGCAGGATCCGCAAGATTCCGCTGCCGCTCCACTATGTGTACGGATTCATGGCTGCCGCGCTGGTGGGTGCGTTCACCATCGTCGGGCTGGCCGGCTCCTACACCCGCATGCTGCTCAAAACAGAAAACTTCAATCAGGTCCGCCAGGACCGTGAGACGCTGCGCAAGAACTACCAGCAACTGGCGCAGATTGCGCATGACCGCAACGTGCAGGTGGCCTCGCTGGGAGCCCTGGCAAATGAAGTCACCGCTCTCTACGGACTGCGGCAGAACAAGCTGGCCTCGGCCAAGCCCGCGGCCGCGGCAATCGCGGCTGAGCCTACACCCTCCAGCCTGGCCCTCGCCGACGATGTGGACCAGCAACAGGTCAAGCTCTCCATCGACGAATTTTATGCGCTGCGCTCTCAGGCCATGTCAGGCCGGGTCTCTCGCGCCCTCGAGGGCGGCCTCTCGTCCAGCTTCTCCGGCGACTGGACCGAACTGGCGGATGCGCCCTCCATGTGGCCCGTGGAAGGCCCGGTGGGATCAAGCTTCGGTGAGCGCCAGGATCCGATCAACGGCGAAGGCGCCTTTCACTCCGGCATCGATATTGACGCGCCTTATGGGACACCGGTCCGCGCCGCAGCCGATGGGCAGGTCACAGGAACCATCATGGGCGCAGGATACGGCCGCCAGATCGAACTCAACCATGGCCACGATCTGCTCACTCTTTACGGGCATCTTTCCGCAATGGCGGTTGTCCCCGGCCAGCATGTGACCCGAGGCCAGGTCATCGGCTACGTTGGCCAATCAGGCCGCGCCACCGGCCCGCATCTGCACTATGAGGTGCGCGTCCACAATGTGCCGGTCAATCCCCACAAGTACCTGCGCACCACCTACGAACAGATTGCGTTCAGCGGAACAGACGCGGCAAAAACCCAGGCAAACTAATCAAGTAGGTATCCTCCGGCAAACCCGGAGGCTTTATGGTCGGTGGCCCCTCAAAGGGGCTTCACGAAGCGCCATCTGACTGGAATTGCCTCCACAAATCCCGCGCCGTAGGCGCAGTGGTTGTTAGCCCAGCGCTTCAGCGCTGGGAAGGAGCGATAAAAGAAGAGAGCCGGAGTCCCGGAGGGACGGTGCTCCACGCCCCGCGCACATCCTTTCGGCGCTTCTTGCGAATGAGGGAGGCAGCAATATCCTGGGCGACCTGCGCTATTCCTGCTGCAACGCGTGTTTTCGCAGCCTCTTAATCCCTGCCGTCAATGCCGCAAAAACAGCATCGGCTTCAGCCTTCCTGAAATGCCTTCCGGATCGTGAAACTGAGGCCCCTCAATAAATCGGCAGCCGGCAGCCACGCCAACCGATTAACATTCTTCTCGGAGGGTTTTCCAGCGCAATGGAAATGGAAAGAACCTCGAATGCCGCTGTCTACGCCGGGGAAGCCGAAGTTCCCGAGATCCAGGAGACCCTGGGCCGGCTGAAGATCCCCTATCTTCGTCGCTACTGGGAACGCTGCTGGCTCAAGCTCAAGGAGCCTACGTCAAAGCCCCGCCCGGACCACCGGGAGTGGGACCTGGAGAACACGTTGCTCTCCGGCCTGGGGCTCAACATTCTTGAAACCGGCAGGTTTCTTCACTCTGCGAGCCATACGGGCTTCGACTCCTTTGAACAGTGGATCATCGAAACCAATGGCGGGGCAATCGAGGAGGCGCGGCTGACGCGCCTGCGCGAGGCTCTTGCGGGCAAGCCTGTCGGCTCCGCTGCCGGCTCTCTTTGCGATGTGCCGGGACTGACGGCCGAGGAACTGGCCTTCTGGGATGAGCACGGCTACGTGGTCGTCCACGACGCTGTGGCGGCCGAGGATCGCGACGCTGCCGCCGCGGCCATCTACAACTTCCTTGACGCCGATCCCGGCCATCCGGAGACCTGGTACGGAAATAAGTTCGGCGTGAGCATCTGGGTTCCCTTGCTGCGCCATCCGGCCTTTTTAGCTAATCGCAAGGCGCCGCGCCTGGTGAAGGCCTTCGCCCAGTTGTGGGGAAGGGAGGATCTGTGGCCGACAATCGATCAGGGCGGCTTTAACCCGCCCGAGCACGAGGGCTGGAAATTCCCCGGACCGCATGTGCACTGGGACTCGTCGCTTGCGCCGCCGCACTGCTTCGGGGTGCAGGGCATCCTTTACCTCACCGATACGCCGGCCGATCAGGGAGCGTTCAGTTGCATACCCGGATTTCAACGCACGCTCGACCCATGGCTGAAGGAGTTGCCTCCGTCGGAGGACCCGCGCCAGGCCATCCTGCGCCATCCGGGGTTGAAGCCTATTGCCGGCAAGGCCGGAGACCTGGTGATCTGGCATGAATCACTGCCCCACGGCGCCAGCCCGAACCATGGCACAAAGCCCCGGGTGGTGCAGTACATTACGCTGCGGCCCACCCGGTGGGAGTATGCGGCGGAGTGGAAGTGAGCTTCAGGAACAGGTAGCGCTGGCCTCCCGGCCGGCTGTTGCGTGGACCTCCCGGTCCACGCCGTACTCTACATAGACAGGCGGGTGGCCCGTTCATCACAGTTTCATGTGATGAGCGGGAGACCTCGAACCTCGACAGTACCTGCCATGTTTTCTTGAAAGTTTGAGTTTGATGATTCCCACCCATTTCACAAAGAACGTGAAATGGATGGGGCGCCCGGCAGATGAGAGGTCCACCCGCCTTCATTTACGCCCCACGTAGCTCACATGCCAGATCGACCTTGACCCATCGTCAGAGACGAACAGCGACCCGTCCTTGGCCTCTGCCACCCCCACCGGCCGGCCCCAGACCGTTCCGTCCGGCAGCGTGAATCCCGTAAGAAAGTCCTCGTACTCGCCGGTTGCATGGCCGTTTTTCATCGGCAGGCGAATCACCTCATACCCGCCTCGCTGCGCCCGGTTCCATGAGCCGTGCTCCGCGGCGAAACCCTCCCCTTTGTATTGGGCCGGAAACTGTGAGCCCTCGTAGAAGAGCATTTCAAGCGAAGCAAAGTGGGGATTCAACAGAATATCCGGGGTGATGACCTTGGCTTGCAGCTCGGGATGTTTGCCGGGATGGCGCGGGTCCTGCACGCCTCCGCCGGGACCGCCATAGATAAACCAAGGCCAGCCGTAGAAGCCGTCCTCCCGCACGTGGGTAATGTAGTCGGGCGGGTAGTTGTTGCCCAGCCCGTCCCGCTCATTGGTCGAGCACCACAGCTCCCCGGTCGCGGGGTTGATCGCCTCGCCGACGCAGTTGCGCAGCCCTGAAGCGTAGATCTTTACGAACTTGCCCTCAGCCGTGAACTCCAGCACATCGGCGCGGTGGAACTCCTCCGGATGCGTGTCGCTGTCGTCCACATTCGAGTGCGATCCGACCGAAGCAAACAGCTTGGTCCCGTCCAGCGAAAAGGCCAGGTCGCGGGTCCAGTGGCCGCCGCCGCGCAGCCGTCCGCCGCCGGGCAAATCGGCCAGATGCTCCTCCGCTCCCCTCGCCGTCAAATCGCCATTCTTATAGGGGAAGCGCACGATGCCGTCGGTGTTGCCCACGTAGACCCAGGCGGGGTTCGGCCCGAGGGGATAAAAGGCGATGCCGAAGGGCTGGTGCAGGCCTTCGGCGAAGACCGAGACATGGGCAGCCTTGCCATCCGCGCCAACGCCGCGAAAGACCTTAATCTTGCCGGTCTCGCTCTCCGCCAGGAAGAGGTCGCCATTGGGCGCGGTGCGGATCTCCCGCGGATTGTCGAGGCCGGTGGCATAAAGCTCCACCTTGAAGCCCATCGGGGCCATGGGCCACGCGTTGGCGGGCCGGGGAACAATGGTCGGGCCGTTGTCCACCGACTCCTGCTGCGCCGGGCCTTGCAGGTCGGCCACGGTCAGGTGGCGGCGGATGCCGGGGGCCTCGTGCGCCGCATCAGTGAAAGCGGCCTGCCCGGTGAGCACGGAGCGCTGGCGAGCGGCGTGCGCCTGCCATTCGGCGATTTGCAGCACAAGGAAGGCGAAAAAAAACAGGGTGCAATAAAGGGCGACAGCCCTTGAGGAAGCTGAGGAGCGATGCACAAAAACCTCCGCGGGATGCGGTTCTGTTTTTAAGACGATGGACCGGGGCAAACGGACGCGCTCACCGCCCAGATTCGTCGCCTTCTACTTGGACGCGCCCGCGCCGGAGGGGGAATCAGGAGGTGCGTTCCGGTCAGCCTCAACGGCGCTGAAGAGCGAGCGGTCGACCGTCGCGGTGACCACCACCCGGTTGCGCTTCTGGGTCACCTCGGCGGTCTTCAGCAGCTCTCTCAAGCCGTTATTGGCGGCATTTCCGGCCAGCCCGATTGTGAAGTCGCGGGCCAGTGTAACCACTGTCGCCAGCGCGGCGGCCTGGCGTGCGGCCACTTCGTCGCTGGGAGCGATCTCCTCCACTCTGAGGTGAAACGAGCCAGTCCAGCGCAGGCTGGCAATGTACGTCGAGTTGGTCTGCAGAGGCAGCGAGAAGCCAAGAATCTGGATGGCCCCGCTCTCGGTAAAAGGCAACTCGATATGGCCCACTCCCCAGACTGGCGAGAGCAGCGGTACTTCATGGTAATACTGGCGCAGCATCGTCGAGTTGGCAACGGGCAAAGCCGCGGTCGCGTGCCGGTCGAGCATGGAGTGAATCATCTCCGGCGTCGGATAGTTTGAGACAGCCACCATGTCATAGCCGATCTGCGCCACGCGATCGGTGCGCCCACTGTCCGAAGGGATGCTGTAGATGGTGTGGCCGGCGTAGGACTCGCGCGATGTGGCGTGTGCGTCGAGCCAGGCATTCAGCTTCTTGCCGGTGATTTTGCCCACCAGCACCACCGAATAGGCCACCGTCCCATTGGGTCCGCTTGGATCCTGCATCCGGTGCAGCGCGATTGCCGCCTCGTCGAGGTCGCGCTCCGGGTCGATGCCGATCTCGTCGATGAACTGCTGGTACTCGGCGGCGCGCTGGGGCGGCTTCAGATCCTTGTGGAGAAAGGCCCGCACCGGCTTGAAATTGATGTAGATAATGCCATCGGACTCCGGCAGCAGCCGAGCGGCCTCCGGCGGAGCCTTGGAGCGCAGGAAGATGGCCGCGGCCAATACCACCAGGACCGCGGCCACTATCCAGAGCGTTCTGCGCGTGCGTCGGTTCATGAAAGGCCGTCAGAATTACCCTATCACTCCTGCCTCAAGTCGAAAACGCGCCGCTCACTCCTCAGTCCTTGCTACTTGGCCGGAGCCTGTTCCAGCTCCGCGTTCAGATGGATTGTGCCGCCGGTAACGTTCAGCGTTTTGGTCCAGTCGGTGTAGCCCTTTTTCTTGACGGCGACCTGATGGCTGCCCGGAGCGACGGAAACAGTGGAAGGCGTGTTGCCGACAAATGCTCCGTCGATTTCGATGTCGGCTCCGGCTGGGGTGGAGTCGATGGCCAGCGAAGCCTGAGCGGCGGCAGGCGGAGCACTGGATTGACCGGACGCGGCCGCAGCGGGAGCCAGGGGCTCGGACTTGAGCTTGGTCAACGACTCATTGACCCGCTTCTTCAGATCGCCCGCATCGTCGTTCCCAAGTCCGCTGTAAGCGGTCTGAATCTGCAATTCGCAGCTGGCTCCATTGTCTTTGCTGTTGAGGACGGCTGAATTGGTGCGCTTCGCCATCAGATTACCGCCCATGTTGTATGACGCCGTCATTTCCTCGTTGTCAATGGCTATGATGCCGTACTTCCCCGAGTTTCTGAGGGTATCTTTGAGCGCGCGCCATAGCTCATTGCAAGGAACGTTAAACATATCCCTGTGAGTCGAGGCGAATGCCGGCGCGGCAAGCGTCAGCAGCAGAATTACAAGCACGAATCTCTTCATGGAAGGTCCTCCTTGTGGGTCTGAATGAAATCTTATCAAACCAGGAATTGAGTCTGGTGTTGTAGCGATTCCTGAATTAACTAGGAGTTGGATGCTGCGCGCTCCAGCACAGGGTGCTGATAGTCCCGCTCCAGCATAAAGAAATTGCTTGTCAGTTATGTGCTCCTTTGGACAATAAACCTATCCAACACCTCCGATTGCGCCAAAAGTAGCGGGATACCGAATGCGCAGCGAGGAGCATCGCCCTTCATTACTCCCCGCTCTCATTTGCGAATCAATTCTTTACATTCATCGCGTCCGTATCGACGGCTTTCTTTCCGGTCACGCCTTCGAGCCCAGCCAACAAGCCTCGGTAATTATTCTTGTCGGCCTGAAATGCACAACCGCCCTTCTTGCCGCCATCATCCCAGGTCAGACCGACGAAGTGCTTTTTCGACTTTGACAACGCCAGCAAGGCGCCAAGGCCAAATGAGAAGACGGCCAGCCCGATTGCAGCGCCGACTCGTCGGTGAACATCCTGCCCATAACTGATTTCCGTAATCGCCGCGGCCGGAATGACCACCATCTCCGTTTCGCCTTGCTTGATCCGGATGTTGCTGCCGTCGATGACCAAAACCATATTAGCCCCGGCCTTCAAATCCGGTATCGATCCGCCGTCATAGGCGATCTTGTAGCCGTTTTCGCCAGCAAAAACACTGACCGGAAACAATATGCAAAGCAAGAGTGCCAACGTTTTCCTCATACTTCCACCTTTCAATCCAATGATAGGTTCACAGTTACCCTGCTGAGCACGAAGCTGAGACAGATGGCCAGAAACAAAACCGCGAGGACAATAATACGTGTGGATCTTCTCCTTACGATTCAAAACCACCAAAACTGTCAAAGAATAGCAAGAGAATCATCTACCCAAACCCCGCCCTTTCGCAAGGGATTTCTCGGGGCGATCAACAGTTGCGCAGTCATTTGTCTAATTCCGGCCGAAATCAAAGACCCTGCTATTCGTCGTGCTCGCGTATGCACCGATACCGACTGATCCTCCGCTTGAAATGAATCCGTATTCGCCAGGCTCCAAGGCGGCGTTGAGCATGACTTTGTATACACCGGGCCTGAGCTTGGTGTAAGTGAAATTTGTAACAGCCTTGTCGTCAGTTCCACCGGATCCGCCGAATGCATTCATCGATCCGGTAACAGTTTCCCTTGTCTCCCCTTTGATTTGGAACTTGAGCAGCGTGTACTCGTTGGGTGTAGTAGTAGCGCCAAAGAGACCGGATGCATTACTCAAGCCCGCGCCTGTCTGTTCGAAATAGAAGTAAAAAACTGGCTGAGCTTCGCTGACACGTGCGTTGGCATGTGCTCCGCGAAGGACAGCTTTCATTTTGATCCTAGCCATCCCATAGGTCATCGCCGACGCAAAGACGCCACCGGTTTTGCCTTGTGTGTAGACGTTCGGCTCAAGCAACAACATCTTTGATCCGGCGGGAGCGCTTTCGTCGTAGATGTAAATGCCCGCTTCGTGAGGAGCGGCGGGATCGTCGGGGTTGGTGCCTACCGCGGCGGTTGCTGCGGCAGCAGGGGTTCCCGGAGCCGGATTGGAGGAACCTGAAGCCTTCAAGACGATCGCCGCGACGACCTTGTCACTTACGCCTGCGGTTTTGAGGGCTATGATCCCGTCTGCGGATGTGTTATAGGCTCCAGCCGAGCCGTTAACGGTGGTGACAATCAGATCGTCCGACAGGCCGGCCTTGACCAGCTTGATGACTGAGTCATTGTTCAACGCCTGCTGAGCGAAAAGTAGCGGGCAAATTGCCAGGAATACAACTGCAAGAATGTTTTTGCGCACGAGTCTTCTCCTTGTGATTCAGAACCGCCAAAGCTGTCAAAGAATAGCAACAGAATTATCTTCCTAAACCCCGCTTTTCGCAAGAAGTTTCTCTTGGAGGGCCTAGAACTCACTGCCGTGCAACCGGTGGGCCAATGGAATAGTCTGAATCTCGGAGCTAATATGTGCGCAGATGCCGCTTTGATTCATCCCGGAGAGATTCTGCTCACCGAATTCATGGAGCCGCTGGGGCTGACGGCTTACCGGCTGGCCAAGGATCTGGCGGTCCCCTCGCCCAGAGTGGGGGATATTGTGCGCGGCAAGCGGGCAATCTCTGCCGATACGGCGCTTCGGCTAGGGATTTATTTTGGCCTTCCTGCGCAATTCTGGCTCAACTTGCAGAATGAGTATGATCTGCGGCGGGCGGCGGCCAGCCCGGCGCTCAGGCGGGTTGTGCCCAGAGCGGCGTGAGTTCCTCCCGGCAGGGATCGGTTAGGGTTCATAGTTTCCCACCCTTTCGCAAAGAGCGCGAAAGGATGGGGCACGGAAGTCGATCTTGATTTCGGGCCGATTCCTTACCGGCCAACAACCAGCACAACGAAGCTGCCCGGCACAATCGCCGGCCGCGGCCGGGGATTGTCGGCTGTCGGCGCGGGGCGCGGGCCAAGCTCAGCCGTGACCAGGTAGATGCGGTCGGCGGCGGCATCGTAAGCCATGGTCCGCGCTCCGTGCTGGGTCGGCAACTCCTCAATCGCCGGATAGCCGGGAGCGCCGGCGTCGATAACAGTGAGTGTGCCGCTGCCGCCATTGGGAGAAAACGCCAGCTTGTGCGCGGCGTCCCATTCGGCGCCATCCGGGCCTTCGCCGATCGCGGCGGTGGCGAGCAGCTTGCCGGTCTTCGCGTCGGTCACTGTCATCTTCTGGTTATGGCAGGCGGAGAAGAGCCTTCCGCCGGCAATGTCGAAGGCCAGCCCGCCTGGCTCTTCACAGCCGGTAAGCGGCCAGTCGGCAGTGAGCTTCAAGGCTTTGGCGTCGAGTCGGACCAGTTCGCCCTTGTCCTCGATATTGACGAAGACCGTTCCCTTGCCATCGGCCGCGGCGAACTCGGGCCCGCCGGGAAGAGGAATGCTGGCCACCACCTTCCTTTTTGCGGCGTCGATCACGGTGATGCCGTTGCTGTGGCCGTTGAAGGCCCAGACGGTCTGGGTGGCCGGCTCGAAGATGATTTCGTCGGGGTTGCTTCCGGCGGGGATGGTGGCAACGACGGCCAGCGTGGCGCGGTCGAAGACGACAACGGCGTTGCCCCTGCCGTCGGAGATGTAGCCGAACTTGCCCGCATCGTCGAGCGCGACGCCGTGGGTTCCCTGCAGGTTGGCGATGGAACCAACCAGCTTGCCGCTCTGCGTATCGACCACATCCACGCGCGCGCCGTGGGTGATGTAAAGCCGGTGGGCCGCGGAATCGACGGTCAGGCAATCCCACCAGCCGTCGCCGCCCAGCGTCCAGCGGTCGATAATGTGATAGGGTTTTTGCGCGCCAAGAAACGATGGAGCGGCAAGCAGGCCGCAAAGCACAGCCACGGCCGCGAAGGACCGGGCAACAAGGCGCAGAGCGCGTTCGATAGGCATGGGAAAGCTCCTGATGCAACGCGGGAAGAATATCATCTTTGAGTTGCCGCAGGAGTCAGCCGGGACCGGCGACCCAGCGAAATTGCATGAACCTGATTTGCAGATTATTTCCGCCATCCTGCTACAGTGCAATTGGGTCGGCAGTCCA
>Ga0302278_10002074_pt1 | contig 23635 bp, 17 predicted proteins | sample III_Bog_N3_2_FD_194543 | JGI IMG/M metagenome (GOLD analysis project Ga0302278, IMG submission 194543) | Peat permafrost microbial communities from Stordalen Mire near Abisko, Sweden - III_Bog_N3_2 | ecosystem: Environmental > Terrestrial > Soil > Wetlands > Peat | place: Sweden: Abisko...
GCTCGCTCCCTGCCTTTTCAATGCCTTCAGTCTCTTCCCGCGCGCCGCCCAAGTCAATCGGCGCGGTGTCCCGTAACGTAGCGCTGGTCTCCTGACCGGCTGTAGTGCGGGCGTCCGGCCCGCACCGATGCAGGTAGTCCGCACCCGCGTCCGATTTAGGAAGTATGTTCAGGCGCAGCATCGCCATGGCCGAATCAGCGCTCATCGCACTGAACCTCACAGCCTACTCGGCGCGCAAAGCTTCAACAGGATCGACAGCAGCCGCCCGCCGCGCCGGCAGATAACTCGCAGCCGCGGCGGACACCACCAGGATCAACGGCACCGTGATGTAGGTAAACGGATCAAGCGGGCTGATGCCAAACAGCAGCGACTTCATCAACTGCATCATTGTCGCTGCCGTCGCTAAACCAATCACCACGCCCGCCGAAGTCAGCAGCAATGCGGACCGGACGAACATCCACTTGAGCTCGCTCTTCTGCGCGCCCAGCGCAAGCCGAATCCCGATCTCGCGCGTCCGCTGCGAAACGGTGTAGGAAATGACTCCGTAGATGCCGATAATCCCCAGCGCCAGCGCCATCGATCCCGCAATCGCCAGCATTACCAGGGTGAACGAAGTCCGCGCCAGCGACTGGCTATAGAGGTTCTGCATTGTTTCCACCGATGCCAGCGGCAGGTTTCCGCTGACCGACCAGACGGCCTGCTGCATCTCGCTCAGGAAACCTGTTGTCCCGGCGCGCTCGGTGTGAATTACATATGTGACAAATCGCAGCCCGCCCATCTGGGGCGGCGTTGCATATCGGTCGTAGAAGATGGCCGGCCAGTAGATAATGGCCGGAGCCTTATCATCCACGCCGTGAACATGCACATCTTCTACAACGCCAATCACCTGTTGCCACGGCGAGCTATCGTATTTGCGAACCCGCTTGCCGATGGCAGCGGCGGCCGAACCCCAGGACTCGCGCGCAAAACTCTCTGACACCATCACCATGGGCAGCACGTTGTTCAGGTCATCCCATGTGAAGCCGCGCCCCGCCACCAGATGCGTGCCCAGCGATTGAAAGTATCCGGGTGAAACGTAGTTGTAGAGGCGCAGCGGCGGTTCTCCGCCCGCATAGTTTTTGCCTTCAACCATAATCTGGTCCCAGTTCGGATCATTCCCGTCCATCGGGACCCCCGCGGCAAATCCAACGGAAGTCACGCCTGGAATGGCCGCAAGCTGATTGACGATATTTCTCTGCATTTGCGCGACGGTGTGTGGGTCCGGCGCCTGCAACTCCGGAATCCAGATGTTCACTGTCTGCACATGTTCGGCATCTTTAAATCCTGGCTCAACGTTGCGAAGCGCGGCAAAGGTGCGGATCATCAGCAGCGCGCTCACCAGCAGCACCAGCGCCATGGCCACCTGCGCCACAACCAGCGCATTGCGCGAGCGATGACGCGGGCGGCTTGCGCTTGCCGTCCGGTTCGTCCCCGTAAGCACAGCGGATGAACTGGTCCGCAGATATTTGAGCACTGGAATCGACCCGAAAAACAATCCGCAGAAAACCGAAAGCAACAGCGTGAATCCCAGCGAGCTTTCATCCAGCACAATCTCGTTCATGCGCGGCAAATCCGCCGGCCCAATAGCCACCAGCAGCCGCAGCCCCGCATACGCTACACCGATCGAAAGCATTCCGCCCATCAGGCCCAGCGCCACGCTCTCCACAAGCAACTCGCGCGCAATACGCCTCCGCCCCGCTCCTAACGCGGCCCGTATCGCAAGCTCCTGCAGTCGCGATTCGGCGCGCACCATCAGCAGATTGGCAACGTTGGTGCACGCAATCAGCATCACCAGCCCAATCGTCGCCATCACCACCCACAGCACGCTGCCCACGTTGCCGATCACCTTGTTCTTGAGTGGCCGAAAATTGGGCGTGATCCTCCATTTCGCATAGGAGTGCGAATTGGTGCCAGGGCCGTTCGACCAGGAATCCATCCACAGCGGAACCAGCTGCGCAAGATCACCATCAGCCTGGGCCAGCGTGACTCCCGGCTTGAGCCGCCCAATCCCGTCATAGCCAAACGGGTACATCTTGAGCGTCGCGTGATCCAGAGCCATCGGGATAAGAAGATCGAAATCCTGATCCACCATCCGGAAGCCACGCGGCATCACGCCCACAATCTCCCGCGTCACGCCATCCACCTGGATAGCGCGGCCAATCACCCCGCGGTCACCGCCGAATCGCCGCTGCCAGTAGCCGTAACTCAGCATCACTGTCTTTCTTCCGTGCGGGTCCTGGTCGGCAGCAGAAAACCACTGGCCGGTCTCAGGCCGAACGCCGAGCGTCTCCAGCACCCCGCCGCTGACTAATGCGGCGTCTGCCTGGTCAGGCTGCGCGATGCCGGTCACGGTGGCGTAACGCATGGCCCAGATGCCCATCGACTGAAACGAATGGTTGTGCTCTGCAAAGGTAAGGAACAGCGACGGCGAAAGACGCAGGCCGCTGTTAAAGTTGGCCAGCCCATTAGCGCCGGGTGCATCCAGCCAAAGCGCCGTCAGCCGGCCTGAATCCGGATACGGCAGCGGCTTCAGCAGCACGCTGTTCAACACGCTGAAGACTGCTGTATTCGCGCCGATGCCGATCGCCAGCGTCAGCAGCACAGTCGCTGCAAATCCCGGCGACCTCCTCAGCCGGCGCAAGGTCAGCTTCAAATCCGCAAGCAGCGATTCAAGCGCGCTCCACTGCCATACCTCGCGGCTGCGCTCCTTCATCAGCGCCACGTTGCCAAACTCGCGCCGCGCCCCCTGCTCAGCCTCTTTGCGTGCCATCCCTTCTTCCATCAATTCCTCCGCGCGCTCTTCAATGTGTTCCTGGATGGACACCGAGATGTCGTCAAAGCGGCGTCGACGGCTGAACAATTTGCTCAGACTTTGCATCATTGACCTCCTAGGCCTTGGCGATGGCCAACACGCGCGTAATTCCCGCAAACATTTTTTCGATGCTCACAACTTCCTCGCCCAGGTGCCGTATCCCGGCATCCGTCACCCGGTAAATCCGTGTGGGCCGCCCTTTTGCCGATACGCCCATCTCCGATTCCAGCCAGCCCTCGCGCAGCATCCGCTGCAACGCCGGGTAAAGCGAGCCCTCTTCCACCTGCAGCAAATTGTCCGACACTTGTTTGATGTGCTTCACCAGCGCGTAGCCATGCATGGGTTTCAGCCGGAGCGATTGCAGGATCATGATTTCCAGTGCGCCGGGGAAAAGGTCGCGATGTTCAGGGTTTCTTGCCATAGCAACGAGTATAAACCAAAATACCTATTTCTAAAATAGTATTTTTAGAGTGAGCAAACCAGCTCTCCTCGGTGCGTCCATCCACGCATTACTCGTGGCGTAGAGCAACCATTGGACCGCAGGTCCTATCTGCCAATTGTCAGGGAGAAGCCTGATAATCGAAGCACATTCGGACGCTCCCCACGGCTCAGCCTCCCAATCCGTTATCATTCCCTTCGACACGCATGTCCCCATTTCCTCCATCTCCGGCCGAACACCACGACCTCGAGGGCGACTACCGCCCCGCCCCTGCCGCCAACCCCCTGGCCCATCTCGACCCCATCAACGTCCGCATCGAGCCTGCCGACCTAACCTACCTCGTCAGCCTTGCCGACGCCCTCAACACCACCCTCGACCTGCAAACCCTCCTCAACCGCACCGCCGAACTCGTCCGTACCGTCATCAACTACCGCATCTTCGCCATCTTTCTCCTCAACGACCGCACCCACGACCTCCGCATGCGTTTCCAGATCGGTCACACCCCTCAGACCGAGCGCACCCGCGTTCCCCTCGGCAAAGGCGTTGTCGGCCAGGTCGCTCTCACCCGCCAGCCCATCCTCCTGAACGACGTTGCCGCCTACGAGCACTACATCGCCGCCAACCCTGAAGTCCGCTCCGAGCTCACCGTTCCCCTCATCGCCAAGAACCGCCTCATCGGCGTCATGGACCTGGAGAGTGAGGAAGCGGACTACTTCCGGCCCGAGCATCTCCACGTCCTCACCCTCACCGCCTCCCGCATCGCGCAGGCCATCGAAAACGCTCGCCTTTATACCCGTGTTTCCCGCCAGGCGCAAACCCTGGAAGTCCTCAACGAAATCGCCGTCGATCTCACCTCCATCCTCGATCTCGACCCCCTCTTAGTCCGCGTCGGCCAGCTCCTGCGCCGCCTCATCGATTACCAGATGTTCACCGTCATGCTCCTCGACGACAAAGGCGAAACCCTCATCACCCGCTACGCATGGCGCTTCGGCACCATCCATGCCCCTACGCGCCGCATTGCCGTCAACAGCGGACTTGTCGGCGCAGCGGTTCGCGAGTGGCGTCCCATTAACGTCCCCGACGTACGCAAAGACACGCGCTATTTGCCCATGAACCCGGAAACCCGCTCCGAGCTGATCGTCCCTCTTTTCTACAAGGGCCGCATCATCGGCGTTCTCGATCTTGAGCACACCCGAACCGGGTTCTTCAATGAAGAGCATGAGCGCATGCTCACCACGCTCGCCGCCCAGGTCGCCATCTCCATTGAAAACGCCCGCCTCTACCAGCGAGTCCGCCGCCAGGAAGCCCAGCTTGAGCGTGACATCGCCATGGCCCGCGAGGTGCAACTCCGCCTGCTTCCCCCGGAAGCCCCCTCCCATCCCCATGCTGAAATGGCCGTCCGTTTTCTCCCCGCCCGCACCATCGGCGGAGACCTCTACGACTTCATCGACTACGGCCCCGGACGCACCGCCATCGTCCTCGGCGATGTCAGCGGAAAAGCCGCGCCAGCCGCCCTCTTCGCCGCCCTCGTCAGCGGCATCATGCGCACCGCCGCTGCTCGACCAGGGGCCCCCGCGGACGGGTCCATGTCCGTGGGGTGGCAGCAGCCAGACCCCGCTGAAATGCTCGGCCTCCTCAACGACGCCCTGCAGGAGCGCAAGCTCGAGTCACAGTACGTCACCCTGCTTTTCGCTCTCTGGAACGACGAAAACCAGACCCTCCAAGTGGCCAACTCAGGCGCTATCCAGCCCGTGTTTTGCCGCGCAGGCCAATCCGTCACCGTCAAGGTGGAAGGTTTCCCCCTCGGCATGTTTCCCAACGTCACCTATGAGGAATTCAGCGTGGCCACCCAGCCCGGCGACGCCATCGTCTTCGTCTCCGATGGAATTCTGGACGCCGATAACGCCCAGGGCGAGACCTATGGGGATGAGCGTTTAGCCAGCCTGCTCTGCGTCCATCGCGATCGTCCCGCGCAGGAGATCGCCGACGCCATCCTCTCCGATGTCTCCCGCTTCCAGGGCGATCACGACCGCTTCGACGACGAGACCATCATCGTTCTCCGAGTTCGGTAAGCACTCGCTGTGATTCTGAGCGAAAGGGGCCCCGAACGTTTTTCAGTTCGGGGGTGGTGAGTCGAAGGATCTGCTTCTTCTTTTCGGGCATTTAGCAAATAACTCTTAGACTTAGAGTCTACGGTTTCCCCGCCCCGTAATTCGGAATCCTCGGCGTCAGCTTCTTCACAATAAACTCCTGAATCAGATTCTGGACCGCGCTTTCCGCCGTGCCGATTGCCGCATCTTCAAACGTCAATTTCACGCCGTCGCGGTCGCTCGCCGGATAGTAAATGTTGGAGATCCCACCCGACGCCAGCCCACCTACGATGCTGGAGTAGTTCGTCTGCCACTTCCCGTTGTCGCCCTTGCAGATCACCGAATTGGCAATCGCATACAAGGCTCGCGACCGAACCGACCCTGTCCCCTTGTAAAAGTACCGCGGGTCCTGTTTCCACCACGATGGCAGAATGGCATTCCCGAGCATCGTATTGATGAGATTGTTGGCAAATCCGGCGCCATAGCGCTTTGCGTAACCCTCTGTCCCCTGCCCATAGCCGCTGAAGGTATTTTCCTCCTGCTCAATCCCGGCCACAACCCCGGTTATCGTCAACGATACCGGATCGATATTGGACTTCCACGCCAGGCTGAATTTCTGCCTGCTGGTCAGCGGAGCCGGGTTGGGTGAATAGCTGACATAAAAATTCGGAAGGAAACCAAGCACGCGCTGTTGTTCCTCCGCCTTCACCTGCTCCGTCGCAATCTCCACCTGGGACGCCGTCACATTCACTTCGCTCGTGCTTGTCACCGGCAGCACAATCGATTGCGCATCGAAGTCTTCTTCCGGGCGCAGAACGCCTTTCACAACCTGGGTCGCAAATCCCTTGGAGGAGATCGTGAGCCTGAAGTTGCCGGCGGGAACGTCTGGGAAGCTGAACCTCCCGCTACTGTCGGTTGTCGTCGTTCTCAGTTCCGGCCCGCTCGGCCCGGTCTGAGCCAGCGAAACCGCTGCCCCCTCGTAGACGCTTCCGCCCCTGTCCACCACAACACCGCGGACGCTTCCGGTCGAATGTTCTTCAGTATCGGGTTGTGCCGGGAATTCGCTCTTGGCAGCCGGCGTCTGCGGTTCCGGACTGTCGGGAAGGGAAGCTGCAGCAGGTGCAGCGATAAGCGAAAATCCCCGCTGTGCGAAAATCCGGGTCGAACATCCAGGAATCGTCAGCAAAATCAGCCACACGCCTGCTTCCAGACCTCGACCCCGCGAGCCGGTCCGCCCTTTATACAGATTGACCTTGCGTCTGATCAGTCCCGCCTTCAGTTCTGCAGCTCAGAAACTTCCCCCATGGAAGATTCCGGCGCGAACCACTCTCCATGGGTTTAGACGCACTTTGTAGCCAGAGGATAATGTCGCACACCTTCTGCAATCTCTAAACTCTGCCGCCCGTTCCGATAAACTCATAAGGACACCCAGACGCCCCGGAGCTCCTCTTGCATACCACCACCGAAGAACGACTCATCCGACCCGCCCGCAACATCTACGGGAGCCTGCGCCTCCCCGGCGACAAGTCCATCAGCCATCGCTACGGCATGCTGGCCGCCTTCGCCGAAGGCACCTCGCGCTTCACCAACTTCTCCACCGGGGCCGACTGTGCCTCCACACTCGCCTGCATGCAAGCCCTGGGCGCAAAAGTCAACAGATCCAGTTCCAATTCCGTTGAAGTTACTGGTGTCGCGGGCCATGTCGTCCCAGCCGGCCATCCACTCGATTGCGGCAACTCCGGCAGCACCATGCGCATGATCTCGGGCCTGCTCGCGCCTCAGCAGGGAAGCTTCACACTCATCGGCGATGCATCCCTGTCCCGGCGCCCCATGGAGCGCATTCGCAAGCCTCTTTCCGACATGGGCGCTCAGCTCACACTCACTGAAGGTCACGCCCCGCTCACAATTCAAGGCGGCCCACTCAAGCCAATCGACTACACCACGCCCGTCCCCAGCGCCCAGGTAAAAACCTGCGTTCTCCTCGCCGGCTTTCAAACCACTGGAACAACGACAGTCCGGGAAGCCGTTCGCACCCGCGACCACAGCGAACTCGCCCTCCGAGCCTTTGGCGCAACCCTCGCCCGCACCATCGATTCCGTTTCCATCAGCGGTCCGCAGAGCCTCCGCGCCATCGATGCGCGAATCCCCGGCGACATCTCCTCTGCTGCCTTTTTCCTCTGCGCAGCGGCCATCTTTCCTGGTTCCAGCCTTCTGCTTGATTCGCTTGGCCTCAACCCCACGCGAGCAACTCTGCTCGACGTCCTCACCGCGCTAGGCGCAAAAATCAGCGTCCTCAATCTGGAAGAGAAGAATGCCGAGCTGGTCGGGACCGTCCAGATTTCAGCGCCGCCCGAGGGCCTTGGGTCAACAGAAGTTAGCGGCGCGCTCGCCGCTCAGCTCATCGATGAGTTGCCGGTTCTCGCCGCCATCGCGCCCTACACCAGCGGCGGCATCCGCATCCGCGACGCCAAAGAGCTCCGCGTCAAGGAATCGGACCGCATCGCCCTGGTAGTGAAGAATCTCCGCGCCATGGGTGCCGAAGTCGAGGAATTCGAAGATGGCTTGGATGTGCCCGGCGGACAATCCCTCCACGGGGCCACCATCGATTCCGGCGGCGATCACCGCATCGCCATGGCCTTCAGCGTCGCCGCCCTTCGCGCCGAGGGCGAAACCCTCATTCAAGGCTCTGAATCCGCAGGCATCAGCTTCCCCGAGTTCTTCGATCTCCTCGACCTCGTGGCCGAACGGTGAAGCTCCGGCCCCACCCCACCAAAAACAAAGAGGCCCGCCCAGCGCAAGCTGGACGAGGCTCCTGAGTCAAGACTCCATTACTGCTGCGTTGTGGGCGCAGGCGGAGCGGTCGTCGGCGGTGGCGCCGTGGTTGGCTCCTTGCCCGGCTTTGCAGCCACCAGGCCCGGCACAACAGGTTCCGCTTTCACATTCCCCGTCGCTGCGTCGGTCAGGTCAATGCCGTAGTGCTGCAAGGTGCTGGCAAGTATCTGGTAAAGAGCCGCCCTGTCCTTTGCATACGTTGCATTCGCCTGGTTCAGCGTGTTTTCCGCGGAAGCCAAGTTTCGTTGCTGTGTCAGAACAAGGGCCGAGGTAGAGGCGCCCAGGTGCAGCCTTTTTTGCTCCGCATCCAGGCTCTGATCGGCATAATCCTTGGCCGCGATTGATGATTGAACCAGCGCCCGGTCATTGGTAAGCGCGTACATCGCGTTCACCACGCTGATCCGGATCTGCGTGTAAAGCTGCTCCAGGTGTAACTCGGCCTGCCGGTATTCAATCAGCGCCTGTGCCTGCTGCGCCTGTGCCGGCCGGTTGCGTAGCGGTATGGTTACGTTGAAGCCAACGCCCTTGTCGGGATTGCTGTTATTCAGCATACTGCTCAACGTGCCGCCGTAGCTGGTTGAAGGGTAGGTGTTCGGAGGGCAGTTCTGGCCCGTAAAAAGGTTGAGACAATCGGGGCTTTGCGCGCCGCCAATGCCGGTTCCGGAGTAGAACCCATACACATCCAACGTGGGAAGCAGCGAGTTCTTCGCGCCTCGGAGGCTGATCTCCCAGTTTTTCAGAGTCAACGCCGCCTGCTCCAGCACCGGGCTTTGCTTGAACGCTTCTTGAACCAGTTCGTCCACCGGCTGATTTTCCTCGGGAATCTGCTCAATGCTAACCCGGTCGGTGGGAATGACAGCCGCCGCCACCAGCGCCGGATCGTTCAGGTTGCGCGCGATGGCCTGCTTGATGATTTGCTGTTGATAGTTCAGTGCGCTTTGCGAACTGATCAGCGCCTGCTTGTCGGCAGCCACAGCCTGGTCCGCGTTCAGCACGTCCAGCGGCGCCATGGTGCCAATCTGCAACTGCTTGCGGTTGTCGACGGCCGCCTGAGTGGTCTGGTCCAGCGCCCGCTCCTTGGCCTGTACATCCTCATAGGCATTCACCAGGCCCCAGTAAATATTCTCAACCTGGTTCACGGTGTACAGAATCTGCTGGCGGAAGGTTGAGTCGGTGATGCGGCGATTGTTGATGGCCTGATAGACAAATCGCTTGTTCACCCAAATGCCGGCACCCTGCAACAGGTGCTGCGTCACTTGCGCCTTGAAGTTGGAATCGAGCTGCGGGCTGTAAATATTGAATTCGCTGGAGGAGGTGACCCGGGAGTTGTTGAACCCGACCGTCAGCGCTGTGCCGGTGACGAACCCCTGGTTGTAAGTGAAGTTGTACTGGTCGGTATTCTGGAACGAGCGGGGAACGAAGGCGCTGGTCTGTGCTTGCTCCGCCCTCTCCAACTGGATCGTGCTGGTGATGCTGGGATCCATGTTCTCCGGCACGGGACCTGCGCCCGATGCCGTTAGCGTCAATCCACCCGCGCCTGCTGCAGAGCCGCCGGCAACGCCGCCCGGCCCGCCGCCAGAACTCGTCGTGGAGGTATATCCGCCCTGTGTCGATTCGTTGATGGTGGCGCCCGACCCTTGCAACTCCTGCCCGGCTTTGGCCCGCAGAATATCCAGGTCCGCCAGATCCATGTAGTAGCGCGAGATGGCGATATCGTAATTGTTCTCAAGCGCCAGTGCCAGCGCGTCGGAAAGGCTCAGGTAGATTTTGCCATTCTTTACCAGGTCCGCAAGGCGCGGCGAATTTTGAAAGCTCGCGCCGGGTACCGTGGTCGGCAGGTACACTTTGGCCGGATTACGAAGCCAACTCCCGGCCGGCTTTGAATAATCCCTCGCCGTCGCCCGCAGGTTCAGCGGCTCCGTGAGCGTCGGCGCCGGTTCTGCCGGCAAGTCGGACGCGGACTTGGTGGGAGTGGTTACCGTCGATTGTTGTGCATACCCTGAAGGCACACCCGCCGCCAACGTCAGCAGCACCGCCGCCACTGCGCGCAGCTTCTTGCCTGCCTGCCCGCGCCCCGTTATTTGAGGGCTGACGCCCGCGGTCTCATTCTCAAAATCAAACACACGTATACCGAACGATTGCATGGTTCCTCTCCATGAAAGGCTGAGGCATGTGGGGTGCCATTCTTCAAGACGCCCGGAGAGCCCTTCCGGACGCAAATTTATGACTCGCTGGTACCTTTTCTGTTCCCAGCCCGGCGCGAAATAACCGATTATCTGTCAGTACGCGCTCGGCTCTCACTTCGTTCCCAGGTTTTTAACCCCAAAGCCGTCTCGCGACACAGCCTTTGGAATAGCCGGAAAGCTGAGTATATCCCACCGGGACCTCCCGCCTTTCGTCTGGTAGGCCGGGGATTCCTCCCCGGCCTGAACCCGGCAAATTCATCGCGGCATTCAGGCCCTGAGGTATGCTGCTTAAAACGCGATTGCCGGCGCCCCCATCGGATACCCTGTCATCAAAGCGAATTCCCTTGAATGACTTGATCGAACCCGGCCCCGCCCTTCAAAACTGGAAGCTCACCCTCGCCTACGACGGCGCCGATTTTCACGGCTGGCAGATTCAGCCGGGAAATCCCACCGTCCAGGCGGAACTCCAGGCAGCCCTCGGCCGAATTACCGGTGAGTCTCCGCTGCCCCAGGGCTCAGGACGCACAGATGCCGGGGTCCATGCCCTCGCCCAGGTGGCCAGCTTCGTTCTCCAGGCCCGCATCCCCCCTGAAAACCTGCTGCGCGCTCTCAATCGGACACTGCCTCCCTCCATCCGAGTCCTCGAAACCAAAATCGTGCCGGCCACATTCCATGCGCGCCACTCCGCCGTGGCCAAGACATACGAATACCGAGTCTTCCGGGGCGCAATCTGCCCCCCAACGCTCGCCCGCTATGTTCTCGCATGTCCTTGGCCAATGGACGTGAATGCCCTGCAAACGTCAGCAAAGCTCTTCGAAGGCGAGCACGATTTCCTGAGCTTCGCCGCCACCGACCCCGATCTGACCACCCGCACTTTCCAAATTACCAATGAAGCTGAGACGGAGGGAGCCGGGGGGTTTAACCCCCGGATAGAGCCGATAGAATCAACGAGGGCTTCAGCCCCGGACGGTCCCTCTTCGCCAATCGAACACCGGCTTCCTTATTTTTCCGCAGACCCTTCAGTCCCCGAAGAATGGCCCCTCGTTTCCCAGACCGCCATCCGCACCATCTTCTCCTCCAACTGGGAACAGCGCCAGACCGAAACTGGCGACCTCCTCGTCTACCGCGTTCGAGGCAGCGGCTTCCTTCACCACATGGTCCGCAACCTGGTGGGAACCATGCTCGACATCGGCCGTGGCCGCATCAGCGCGAAAGATATCCCCAAAATCCTCGCCGCCCGCAGCCGCGCTGCAGCCGGGCCCACTGCCCCCGCCCGCGGCCTCTTCCTCTATTCCGTGGAGTACCAGGAATAGTCTTCAGCTCACAGGACCAAATAAGGACTTTATGTCGCATCAAATAAGGTCTATATTTAGACCAGAAAAGATCTTGCTGGAGCGTATCATGCGTTTTTCCACCCAAATAAAGCCCATAAGCTACGTGAAGGCGCACGCCGCCGAACTCCTCGACCGCATTCGAGAGGAGCGCGAGCCGATCATCATCACCCAGAACGGCGAGGCGCGGGCGGTATTGCTAGATGTGGCCAGCTACGAAGAAATGATGGATGAAACCCAGGCATTGCTGAAGGTTCTCGCTATGGCTGAAAAGGAAATTGAAAATGGGGACACGATCCCCATCGAAGAGGTCATGGCAGAATTTGGCGTCGAGTCCCAAGAAGTCTGATGGCCTTCTTCGTTCGGTTTTCCGCTGGGGCACACCGGGATCTGCGCGCCATTCACGCTTATATCCTCAAGAACGACTCCCGGGAAAATGCCGATTATGTGGCAAGGGGAATTGTTCGGTCAGCCCTTACGCTGCGAGAGTTTCCCCAACGCGGTGCGCATCCCCCGGAGCTTCTAAGTTTGGAAAACTTCGCCTATCGCCAGATATTCTTCAAGCCATACAGGATTGTCTACCGTATCCGAGCAAATACAGTATTCATTGCCCTGATCGCTGACGGGAGACGGGATATGAAATCCCTGCTGATGCGGCGCTTCAAGAAGGATCTGAGTTGAATGCTCCTCACTCCCCCAGTCCCTAAGTTCCTAGTCCCTATCCCCTGTCCTCCTGCTACCCTGAAACCACCCCATGTCCTGGCTCGCGGCCAACTCGGCCTTCTCCTGTGTCACCGGCCTCGCCTCCCAGCGGCCCGTCCACGCCGCTTTTGCCTGGTTCCACAGGAATCCAAAAACCATCATGGATTGGCAGGCGGATTTGGTGGCCATTCCCGCGCCTCCCTTCGGCGAAACAGCTCGATCGCATTGGCTTGTGTCCCGTTTCACTGAAGCCGGCCTCGATCGCGTTCATACCGACGACCTCGGTAACGTCTTCGGCTTCATTCCCGCAAAACAAATCCATCCCGACAGTACTGGCCCCGTCGTCATACTTTCCGCCCACTTAGACACAGTATTTCCCGCGGAAACCCCCTTGAGCCCGCAAGTGGATGGCGATCGGCTGGAGGCGCCCGGCGCATGCGATAACGGTGCCGGCGTAGTTGGCATGCTGGCCCTTGCCCACGCCCTCGTTCACGCCAACATCGAGTTGCCTGCCCCCATTATTCTTCTCGGCAACGTGGGCGAAGAAGGCGAAGGCGACCTGCGCGGAGTGCGCCATCTCTACGACCAGGGCGCACTGGCAGGCCGCATTGCCGCGCACATTGTGCTTGACGGCGCGGGAGCGGACTCGGCCGTGACCCAGGGGCTAGGCAGCCGTCGTTACCGCGTCACGGTCACCGGCCCCGGAGGCCACAGCTTCACGGACGCAGGAACCCCCAATCCCATCGCCGCGCTTGCCTCGGCCCTGTCGATCCTGGCCAATACCCCGCTCCCGGAAGCCCCCCGAACCACGTTCAACATCGGCACCATCCACGGTGGAACCAGCGTCAACTCCATTCCGGAAAGCGTGAACGCCTCCATCGATTTCCGCTCCACCAGCCCCGAGCAGCTTTTACGTCTTGAGGTCGCCCTGCACCGCGCCGTTGAAGACGCCGTAGAGCTTGCAAACAAATCGGTCAAGTCTTCGGCCATCCGCAGCCGGGGCCTTTTGTCCTTTTCCATCACCAAAATCGGAGACCGCCCCGCCGCGCATCTTCCCGCCGACGCCCCGTTGCTCGACGCGCTGCGGGCTGTCGATCGCCACCTGGGCCTGCATACCGACCTGCGCCTGGGCTCGACAGACGCCAACATTCCCCTGTCGCTCGGCTTTCAGGCCCTGTCCATGGGGGCGGGCGGCTCCGGTGGAGGAGCGCACACGCTGGCCGAGTGGTATTCCGCCAGGGACAGGGAAGTGGGCCTCCGCCGCGTTCTCCTCCTGACCCTGGCAATGGCCCACTGGGCCTCCGAGCAATAGCGATCCTTTCTGACCGCCTTTTCCGAGCCCAAACACAAGCTCCGTGCCCCGTTTTCGCGCCTTCTTCCTGGCGCGAAGGCGGGAAAGCGCAAAGGCCAGAAAGACCGTTTATTTTGTCCCCATCCAGCGAAGGCCGGGTGCCTAGGTGCTACACTCCGCGCATGCGTTTTTCATTTGCCTTTCTCGCTGCATCTCTGGCCACTGCATCTCTCTTCCAGGCGCAAACTCCTCCAACTACACACGTGCCCGCCAAAGTGACCACCGTCCCCGACCTGATCTTCTTCAACGGCGTCATCTACACCGGCGTCGGCCTGCAAACCGACAAGCCGGAAACCGTCCAGGCCATCGCCATTGGCGCCGGCAAAGTGCTCGCCGTCGGCACCACGGCGGCCATCACAAGGCTCGCCGGCCCAAACACCCGCCTTCGCGATCTCGATACCGCAAGCAACAGCACCTTCATCTTTCCCGGCATCAACGACGCCCACGTCCACCTCGGCAGCGCAGGCAGCACCAAACTCAACGTCGACCTCACCGGCGTCAAGTCCCTCGCTGAAATGCTCGCCAAGATCCAGACCTTCGCCACAGACGCTCCCGCCGGCCACTGGCTCACCGGCGGCAACTGGGATCACACCCTCTGGGCCAGCAAGACCCTCCCCACACGTCAGGACCTCGACAAAGTCACCGGCGACCACCCCACCTTTCTCGACCGCATCGACGGACACATTTCGATCGCCAATTCCGCCGCCCTCAAAGCCGCCAGCATCACCGGCAAAACCGTCCCGCCGCAAGGCGGAGCCATTGATCTCGACCCCAACGGCGAACCTACCGGCATCCTCCGCGAATCCGCGCAGAATCTTATCTATAAGGTCATCCCACCACCCAGCCACGACGAGCGCCGCCGAGGAGACGAGCTCGCCATTGCCGACGCCCTAGCCCACGGCGTCACCAGTGTCCAGGACTTCAGCGACTGGGACGATTTTCTCGTCTATGAGGAGATGGAAAAGGAGGGCAATCTTAATCTGCGCATTTCCGAGTGGCTCCCTTTCAAAGCCCCCTTGCCCGACCTCATCCGCATGCGGAACCATCATGACGCGAATGACCCCATGCTCCACACCGGCTTCCTCAAAGGCTTCATGGACGGATCGCTCGGCTCCCGCACCGCTGCCCTCAACGCCCCCTACGCCGACGATCCTGCCAATACCGGCCTTCCCCAGTACACGCAGGACCAGCTCAACAAGATGGCCATCGAGCGCGCACAATTCGGTTTTCAACTAGGCTTCCACGCCATTGGCGACAAAGCTACAGCGATGGCGCTCAACGCCTTCACCCTCGCCGAACAGGAGCAGAACTCAATGCTGCCAGAGCATCTGTCTTCGCAATTGGGCTGGTGCCGTCCCGCCAGCGAGTATCAAATCTGGGACGAAAAGCTTCCTTGTCCCAAGAGCATCGCCTCTTCAAAACCGCCTACCCCTTTTCCCGCCCTGTGTAAGCTGAAAGACGGCTCACCATGCTACCCAAACCTGGCTGGCCTCCCTCCCCGCAACCGCATCGAGCACGCCCAGGTCGTCGACCCCGCCGATATCCCCCGCTTCAAGCAACTCGGTGTTATTGCCTCCATGCAGCCCAGCCACCTTCTCACCGACATGAACTGGGCCGAATCCCGTCTCGGTCCCAAGCGCGCCGCCTACTCTTACGCCTGGAAGGCCTTCCTCGATGCCGGCGTCCCCCTCGCCTTCGGCACCGACTACCCCGTAGAGCCCATCACTCCGTTTCGTGGCATCTATGCCGCCGTGACCCGCAAAAATGAGGCCGGAACCAAAACCTACTTCCCTGAAAACAAGCTCACCCGCGGCCAGGCTCTCTACGCCTACACTCAGGGCTCCGCCTACGCGGAGTTCGCCGAAAAGCACAAAGGCAAGCTCGCCCCCGGCTACGACGCCGACTTCATCGTCGTCGACCGCGATCTCTACAAAACGGCTGCCCCGGCCTTGCTGCACACTGTCGTTCTCGAAACTTTTGTGTCCGGCAAAGAAGTTTATTCCGGCGAGAACACCGGCCACTAGATTCCGCCCACACTAAACCTACATCCAGCAGTCATCCACCGTCGCCGCCGACCCACGATGGATGAAACCGTAGCGCCGATCTCCAGATCGGGGTCCCCGGCGAGCGATTTGTGCTCGATGGGGTGAGAGATCGGCTGTCATGCGGGCGTCCTCGCCCGCGCTCCTCAGACCGATCAGGATTGCTTCTTCCGAGTCCAACCCAAACCCCTCGGCGCATAATTTCACGAATGAAATTGCGCGCCAGAAATGCAATCGAGCCGCGTCCTCTCCCCCTCTCCGCGGGAGCAATTTTGAACAGCGAGCCGCGGCGAATTGTGCTAAGCTTCCGTGCAAATGCCAGAACCTTGGAAGCCTCTCACGGGACTCGATGAGCTTGAGAAGGCCTCGTCTGCGCCGGTGGCCCGACCGCAATTTACCCGGCCGGAGTACACGCAATCGGCGGCAAAGCCGAGCTGCCAAATCTGCCTCAATCCATTCACTCGTGAATTCTTCAAATTGAATGGGCGGTCGGTGTGCCCCGATTGCGCCGCCAAGGCAAAGTCCGGGCAGGCCGCGGACGGGAATGCAGCGTATATGCAGGGACTGCTGTATGGCGCTGGCGCGGCCTGTGCGGGCCTGGTGTTCTATGCCGGATTCACCATCGCTACCCACTTCTACTTTGGCTATGTTGCCATTGCGGTGGGTTGGCTCGTAGGCAAGGCAATCATGAAAGGCTCGAACGGCGTGGGCGGCCGACGCTATCAGATCGCCGCAATGACCATGACCTACGCGGCTATCTCGCTCGCGGCCATTCCCATCAGGATTGCGCAGCTTGCTCCGGCGCGCGATGTTGACTGGGCAGGCAGGATTCCGGAATTGGTTCTTTGGGGAATCGCATCGCCGCTTATCGAAATATTGAGCGGGTTGCCGGGGATGATCGGACTCGTCCTTCTGCTCATGGGCATGCGTTTCGCCTGGAAAATGACCGCGGCGCGGCGCCTGACGGTCGCAGGTCCGTATTCAATTTAGAACCGCCCAACTGTCTTGAGTCTCAAGTGCATAACAAAACGTTAGATAGTTATTCTGGTTTCGGGTTCCACCTCGATGGGTCTTCATCGCCGGAGTGACTTGGGATGGGAGACGGCCCAGCTAAATAGCGCTGTCATCCTGAGCAGCTTGACTCGCTCGGGCAAGTTACGGCTTAAATGAACAGTTGCCGGAGATCCGACCCTGCGCTGACTTGCTGACTTGCTATCGCGGCGAAGCCGCGGCTAACTTGCTGAATTTGTTCAACCGGATTTCTTGTTCATGCGGAGCAACTTGATTCGCCACGGCAAGTTGCGGCTGGATTGAACCCGCGCCCGACCAGCCAAAGAAGCACCGTGCCCCGTTCTTGCGCCTTACCGGGGTCCCCGCGGACAGGTCTTCGTCGGTGGGGTGGTCGGGCGCGAGGGCGGGAAGCAACAAAGCCCGTGCGAGCTTCCCGCGAGCGTCTGCCCCACCGCAGTGGCGAAAAGGGGTTCCGAACGTTTTTTGAGTTCCGGGCGCTACCAGGGCAGCGGCTTGCCCAGGTGGAAGTACCCGCCCGAAGGCCCGTCGTCCGGCAGAGTTGCAAGCGCTGCGCTCGTCTTCCCGCCTTCGCTCAGCTCCATGGTTGCCTGCTCCCCTCCCATGTCGGTCTTCACCCAGCCAGGATGCGCCGAATTGACCTTGATCTTTGTGTCGCGCAGCTCATAAGCCAGGTGGATCGTGAAGGCGTTGAGCGCCGTCTTTGACGCATCGTAGGCAAACGACTTCGCGTGATAAAGGGGCGAATTGGGATCGGCATGAAGTGTCAGCGAGCCCAGAATGCTGGACAGATTCACGATCCTTCCCGCCTGGCTCTTCCTGATCAGCGGCAGAAGCTTTTCCGTAAGCGCGACTACGGCAAAAAAGTTGGTCTCGAAGACGCGGTGAAGCACTTCGGAGGAAACCTCGGAGGCTAAGTGTTCTGGACCGGTTCCAGGGAATTTGCCCGCGGCAACCCCGGCGTTGTTCACCAGAATGTCCAGCCGCCCGTACCTCGAATCGAAGTACTCGTAGGCCGCCTCGTAATCGGAGGGTTTGGTGACGTCAAACTCCAGCACGTCGGCATCGACTCCCGCAGCACGAAGCTTCTTTGCAGCCTTCTCGCCCTGGGCCAGGTCGCGCGACCCGATCACCACTTTCACGTCCGGCGCCTTCAAGTCGAGCGCGGTCTGAAACCCGAGTCCCCGGTTGCCGCCGGTAATGAATGCAATCTTCTGAGACATATGAATCTTTCTCCTGTGCTGCCTTGGATTCTCCAGGCGCCGCCGAAGGTGCAGGAGTTTTGCCTTGAACGCATTCGCTTACGGTAGTGTGGTTTCTGCCAAGGCAATCGCACTTGGCACTTTCGTGACAGGCGAAAACTCAAACTGCCGAGATGACTCCATCGAAGCGAGCTATGTAACAGTCGCCCACCGGCCTCGCCGACCCCCTAGGGATGAAACATTGTCGGACCTCTCTTTCTTCCGGAGGGAGAAGCGATAATAGCCCAGGACAAGCGCAGCGCAGTCCTGGGTCCGAGTTCAAAAAAAGCCCCCCGTCCCGTAGGGACGGTGTGAAATCCGTCCAAGATGCGCTTTTCAATGAAATCAAGCATTTGCAGCCGCGACGGAGGTAGTTTCTTTTAGGACACGACCGGGGCACGGCGCGGCACCCTCTTGGTCGGAACTCCGGGCCGAAAACCATAAAATGAGCGGGGCTTCACAGGTTGCGGAAAAACTCATTCGGAGCCGCAAGAAGTGTCAGGGCACGACTTTAGTCGTGCCATAAACATAGAATCAGCATCGGCTTCAGCCGCCGAGGGATGCTCTTGGGGGAGCTCGTCTGAAACCACGCCAGTTTCCGCAACTTTTTCCCTCAGGCAGAGAATCAGCCGGCCAGTCCGAACACCGTTCGGATTCTTTTTAGCAGTGCCTCCGGGTGGACTGGCTTCAGCAAAACTTCAAACCGGTGCTTCTCCGCAATCTCAAGCACATCCCCAATCCCCGCCTGTCCAGAGAACAGGACTACTTTGCAATCGGGGCGATGCTCGAGCACTTGAACCGCCAACTCCGTGCCGGACATTCCCGGCATCAAAATGTCGGAAATCAGCAGGTCCACTTGCCCCTGGCGGGTGGCATTCAATGCCTCCATCGGCTTCGTGAACGGCGTTGCATCAAAGCCCCTGTTGTTCAGGATTTCGGCAAGGCTCCACGCAATCATGTGCTCGTTGTCGACAACAAAGATGCGATGCTTCGGTGGAGCTTCCATATCGATGCCTCGCACAGCCTGATCAGAACGACCGTCTTTCGAAAGGGATCCGTGAGACGGCCCAAAGCCATGCCGTACACCCGGCATCCCGCAATCTGAGCTGTCCAAACGAGTCGTAATAGCATTGTGACGCCCACGTGCAAGCGCTGTATGTCGCATAGCGAACATACAGCCCATATAACATGTCAATTCCAAGACAAGACGCAGCGTCCGGATACGTGGCCATTTTCTTTGGGCTCTTGCAGCCGCGCGGCGGAATGCCCCATCGCGTTCCCTCCCCAACCAGCAACCCACAAAGGCCGTTTTCCCTCGTAGCTTGGCAGGCTGTGACTCTGCCACCGGGTTACTCCCGCCTTAAATCAGTAGGCAGTGAACAGTGGTTAGTGATCAGATTTCTTCCGTCCTGCTCGTGGTGCGGCTACTGTTCACTGTCCACTGCTCACTCGTACTTCTGGAATGGATGACCGGGATTGAACCGGTGACCTCTCCCTCACCACGGGAGGGAAGCTAACGGGAATGGGAAACTTCTAGCTGATCCTCGTAGATCAACTCTTTTGAGAGGATTTCTCTTTCAATGTAATCCGGTTCCGGATACCCGATGTGCTTCAGGTCGGTCATCAACCCTTCCTGACGAATCTGAACAATCTCAAAGGTTCCCAGGAAGCCTGAAATCCGAACGCGATCGCCAATGCGGGGAGGTCTGTTGTTTCTGTCCATGTACAAAGGATGCGGCTGGGCTCGCGTTTCCGCCATCCCACGAAGGCTCTAAACGGCACTCCGCCAAGGTGTCATTCCGAGCTAAACTAAAAACGGCTTCACCGCGTAGTCCGTTTTGGGGTTGCGCGAACCCAAAGAGCCGCTTAGTTTGCATTGCAGGAAAAAAACATGCTCCCGTTTGATTCCCCGAAAAGGGAAGCATCGACCGGTTCCTCCCCGGACAGGTCCGAATTTGCTCAGCTTGCGCTGGAGAACTTGTTCGAAGTGTCTCCAGACGCCATCTTTGTCACGGATACCCAAGGGATCATCCGTGGAGCGAACCCGCGCGCGGCAGAGCTCTTCGGACACACGCAGACGGAACTCTTCGGCCGTCCAATTGAGAGCCTGATCCCCGAGCGCTTCCGCAAGCGCCATCCCGGCCACAGAGAGAACTACAACGCGCACCCCAGGGCCCGCCAAATGGGCGCGGCATTGAACCTGTTTGCCCTGCGCAAAGACGGCACCGAATTCCCCGTCGACATCATGCTCAAGCCGGTGGAGACCGCCGAGGGCCCGGTGGTCCTGAGCTTTGTGCGCGATGTGACCGAACAGCGCCAGGCCCTCGAGGCTTTGCGCCGCAACGACCAGCAGCTCAGGTCGATTGTGGAAAGCGTGCGCGACTATGCCATCTACCATCTGGACAGCGACGGCCACGTGATGACGTGGAACCCGGGCGGCGAGCGCATCAAGGGCTATATAGCCGAGGAAATCGTGGGCGCACACTTCTCGCGCTTCTTTACCCAGGAAGATGTGGAGCGGGGAAGGCCGACCGAGTTAATGCGGCTGGCCGCGGCGCGTGGCCGGTTTGAAGACGAAGGCTGGCGCGTCCGCAAAGACGGTTCCCGCTTCTGGGCCAACAGCATCCTCAGCGCCATCCACGACGATACGGGCCAGGTCACCGGCTACGCCAAGGTCACGCGCGACTTTACCGATCGCAAGCGGGCGGAAGAAGCAATGATGCTTCAGCTCAGTTCGGCGCTGCTCGCCAATATGGATGTGAGCAAGCTCTTGGCAGCCATTTCCGCAAGCATCCGCGAAGTCATTCCCCACGACGCAGCCACGCTGGCCATGCTTGATGCGTCCTCCGGCGATTTGTTGGTGCAGTTTTTGGAGCAGGACGAGAAGGGAACCAGCGGCGTCGCCGTTCGCCTCCCCATCGGAGATTCTCCCGCCGGCGAAGCTTTCCGCACCAGGGAGCCGCTGCTGATTGACAGTCTGAAGGACGCGCACTATCCCCCCGAAGCTATGCACCACCTCACCTCGCGCGGTATGCAGTCGGGCTGCTGGGTACCATTGATCCACCGCGGCGAAGTCATCGGGACACTGGCCATCGCCAGTCGCCTGGAGAGCGCATTCACCCATCGCGAAGCGGAGATGCTTTCGCAATTGGCGGTGCAGGTGGCCCTCGCGGTCAGCAACGCGGTGGCCATGCGCCAGATCGCGGAGATGCGTGACCGGCTTAACCAGGAAAAGCAATACCTCGAAGCGGAAATCAACATCGAAAACCGCTACGAAGACATTGTGGGAGACAGTAAAGGCCTGCGCAAAGTGCTGAAAGAGATTGAAACCGTGGCGCCCACCAATGCCACCGTTCTCATTCAGGGGGAAACAGGCACAGGCAAGGAACTGCTGGCCCGCGCCATCCACCGTCTCAGCCCGCGCATTGAGCGCACATTTATCAAGCTGAACTGCGCCGCCATCCCCGCGGGACTCATCGAGAGCGAGCTCTTTGGCCACGAGAAGGGCGCCTTCACGGGCGCCATTGCGCGCAAAATCGGGCGCCTGGAACTGGCGCACCAGGGAACGCTGTTTCTCGATGAGATTGGCGAACTCCCCCTCGACCTCCAGCCCAAATTGCTCCGCGCCTTGCAGGAGCGCGAGATCGAGCGGCTCGGAGGCACACGCCCCATTTCCGTCGACGTTCGTCTCATCGCCGCCACCAATCGCGACCTGGCCAGAATGGTCGCGGACAAGGAATTCCGCAGCGACCTCTACTATCGTCTCAAAGTTTTTCCGGTCTTTTCGCCGCCGTTGCGCGAACGGGCAAGCGACATTCCCGTGCTGGTGCGCCATTTTGTGGCCACGCACAGCCGCCGCATGGGCAAGATCATCGAATCCATTCCCGAAGAAACCATGCAGGCGCTCATTCGCTGGCAGTGGCCCGGCAATATCCGCGAGTTGGAGAACTTTCTGGAGCGCGCAGTGATTCTCACCCGCGGGCCCGTGCTGTATGTTCCCCTGGCCGAACTGGAAACTCAGGCGGAAGAAGAAGACGACGATGAGGCCGAAGCCTCACAGAGTCCCACCCACCAGGCGGCGGAACGCGAACATATATTAAAGGTGCTCCGCGAGGCCAGGGGCCAGATCGGCGGCCCTGACGGCGCTGCCGCGCGGCTGGCCCTGAAACGAACCACATTGAATTCCAAAATAAAGAAGCTTGGCATTGAGAGAAGTGACTATATGAAGTCTCGGTGACGATATCCCGTCTTCGTCACTTCGTCACGTTGTCGCGGCCACTCCCGCCCGATCTGAACGTCTCTTCTCTTTAAGTCTCTTATTTTCATAGACAAACTGGTCCCTTCCCGTTCCGCGATGGATTTGGCACGCCACCTGCATTAGTAGGGGCATGACATTGCGAATCACAATTGAAGAAGACGAGACCGCGATGGAGTTAAAGCTCGAAGGGCGAGTCGCGGGGCCCTGGGCGGCTGAACTTAGCCGCGTCTGGGTCGAAGAATTCCCTCGACTCGCTTCAAGAAAGCTATCCCTCGACTTACGCAGTGTGACTTATGCGGATGCCGATGGCACTCGGACTCTTCGCGAGATCTATTCCCGGACTCGCGCCGAGTTAGTTACCGGTACACCGTGGACACAATTCCTTGCCGAACAAATTGCGCAAACCGGCGCCAACCCCGATGATGAGGAGCTTTGACATGCATACCATGCAGAACGCAGTCAGCAGTTTTGGAAGCCAGGTTCAGCTATCTGGTGATTTCTTCAACAAGCTCTCGCCCGAGGCGTTGAAGGACCTCGCATCGATGGCGCTCGTATGCAACTATCAACCGGGAAGAATTCTGTTTTCCGAGCGGGATATGGCGTCCGGCGTTTATCTCGTGCTTGATGGCGAAGTGAAGCTTTCCATGAACTCGAGCGACGGCCGCAGGCTCACCCTGCGCATTGCCCGCAAAGGCGAAATTCTCGGCCTCGTTTCAACGCTCTGCGGCAAGCCTTGCGAGATGACTGCTGAAATCCTGTATCCAACCAGAATCGCTCCTATTTCTCGGCGCGACTTTCTCAACTTCCTCACGCGTCATCCCGATGCCTACCAGGCGGTAACCGAGGAACTGAGCCGCGAATACAGCCATGCCTGCGAGCAGTTGCGCACCGTTGGCCTCGCCTCTTCGGCGCCCGAAAAGCTGGCCCGCCTCTTGCTGGAGTGGAGCGAGCGCGGACAGACCACCGAGAGCGGAACCAAGTTCCGGTTCTCGCTCACGCATGAAGAAATCGGCGAGTTCATCGGCGCCTCGCGTGAAACCGTAACCAGGACTCTGAGCATCTTCAAGAGCCGGCAACTGGTAGCTTTCAACGGATCTACACTCACCATTCCAAGCAAGGTCGCGCTCGAAACCTATGCCCATTGCTAGTGTCCTGTCTCTGAAGTCCATAACATAAAATGACCTGTCATCCTGAGCGAGCCGGGGTCCCCGGCGACAGATCTTCGTCGCTGAGGTGGGGAAAGGGGCCCCAAATGCTTTTCAGTTCCGGGGTCCCCAAAGAGC
>Ga0302278_10002079_pt1 | contig 23593 bp, 22 predicted proteins | sample III_Bog_N3_2_FD_194543 | JGI IMG/M metagenome (GOLD analysis project Ga0302278, IMG submission 194543) | Peat permafrost microbial communities from Stordalen Mire near Abisko, Sweden - III_Bog_N3_2 | ecosystem: Environmental > Terrestrial > Soil > Wetlands > Peat | place: Sweden: Abisko...
AAGACGATGATTCGATACTTCGGTACATCTACGTTGGTGCAGTCCGTCTCAATCTCGCCGAATTTTGCTGGATTGTCCGCCACGTCGCCCACGGCGCGAGTCTCACTGCGATTCATCAATGCTGCCGGCGTTGTTTTTGGACCAACGTTTACTTCGACTAATGCGCACCTTGACACCTTTGTCGTGAAGGGTGTGCAGGCTTCCGGTTTCAAAGTCATTGCTTCAAAGGAATTTTCAAGTCCGTTGGCCACTGTTGTAACAAAGGCCACGCCAACCTCGGTGCCCGCTGATTACACACTTAATAGTTTGTACCAAAATGCCTTTGGTACGACGGCATGGCACCTCGGAACACAAGTCGGTGGCATCACGTTCTTCTATTCCACTCGGGTTCGAGCTCCCGTGTGGCTGGTAAAGACCGACGTTGGTGCGACGATTCTGTCGACACACAGTGCCTTCTATGGCGATACATGGTTCCAAGCGATGGGAACAAAACCCTTCACGGTTGATCGAAGTGTGGCGTGGTTACCGGGTTGGCGCGTCACCGCCGTAAACACTGTGACGCACAAAGAAATAAGCGTGCCGGACGAACGAACGGGTCTGATTCAACAAGTCACGCTGCCGGCGGGAACCTGGGATGTCCATTTTCACTACCACGCGCCCTACATCACGATTGGCGTCGCGGTCTCCGGCACGAGCGTGGCTCTGTTCGTCATTGCCGCGTGGTTTGCGCGACCCCGCGAACGACGAAGTTTGAACGGTAGGGTAAAGCAGTGATTCGAGTAGTGATTGTCGGCGGCGCCGGTCGCATGGGCCAAATCATGGCTGCGGGCCTGACGGAGATTCATGACGTTGAAGTAACGACCTTGGTCGACGTCAACGAACCATTACAGCTCCGCGGTGCCACCTGGGTGACCAGCATCGACGAGGCAAAAGACGTCGATGCCGACGTGGTCGTCGACTTTTCGAATGCTCAGGGCGTTGCGTCGTCACTGGTCTGGTGTGCGAAGCATAAGAAGCACTTGGTCATTGGGGCGTCGGGTATTGTCCCGAGCGAACTCGAAGCCATGGACGATAAAGCGCGAGCAGCCAAGATCGGCGTATTGCAAGCAGCGAACTTTTCGATTGGGGCCGTGCTCGCCGAACGATTCGCTGTACAAGCGGCTCCGTACTTCGATCGTGTGGAAATCATTGAAATGCACCACGACAAAAAAGTTGACGCGCCGTCGGGTACGTCACTCGCTTCAGCGAAGGGCATTGCGCAAGCGAGAAAAGACGCTGCGCTCTCGAGCCTTATTGACCCCACCACAAAATTTTCGGTCGAGGGCGCACGCGGCGCCGACGGTGGCGATGGCATCATGATTCATTCGGTTCGCCTACCTGGTCTTGTCGCGCACCAAGAAGTGCTTTTTGGTCGCGACGGCGAAGGCCTGACCATTCGACACGATGCCTACGATCGTAAAAGTTTCGTGGCGGGTGTCGCTCTCGCCGTGCGCGCCGTGGGAGAGACAACCGGACTGACGATTGGCATCGACGCACTTCTCTCGTGAGTAGCGAAGAAGAGAGCGTCCGTGAGCGAATTTTGCTGGCGGCCGGTCGCTGTCTCACCGAAAATGGCGTACGTGACGTTTCATTACAAGTAATCGCGCGCGAAGCGGGACTCGCCCGAGCCACGCTCTATCGGCATTTTCCCGATGGAAGAGATCAACTCGTCAATGAATTGGTGACGTTCGAGGTCCAGCGTTTCTTTGGCGAACTCTATCGATCCGTTGAAGGACTGACCAGTTTGGAGCATGTCCTAGAGCGAGGACTGCGTTTTGCCCACCACGCAGTGGCGGCGCACTACCTTTTGCAGACGATGTTACGGGACGATCCCTCCATGCTCGAGCCAGCCTTGTCGTCATCAATCGAAACCATCGAGCACCGTATTGCCGCGATTTTTGTGCCCTTCCTCGAGGCGGGTCCTCGGCGCAATGCGCAGGCAGATTTCCTTTCGCGAATGTCGATTGAATACATCTCTACGCAAGGTCGCTGGGACTTTGACAACACGACACAACTTCGCCACCTCGTGCGAGACGAACTCCTCGCATCGATGTCGACGTCTCCGCTCAAGATAAAGCCCGCAACGGTCCGTCCCCTTCGGGCAGTGGAAGACGGATCACTTCGAACGAGAGTAGTGAACGCGACGTTGGAAGAAATGGCGAGTGGTCACTACGATGACTTCTCGCTTACGCGCGTCATGAAGGCAGCTGGGGTCTCTCGCGCCACGCTCTATCGGGCGTTTCCCGGTGGCCGAGACGCTTTACTGAGTGCGGCAGTAACGAGAGAATCATCGCGTTTTTTCGTAGCGGTCGCTGACGCCATGGCGAGTGCTCCCACGATGCACGACAGTTTGCTCGCCGGCATAACCAACACGTGGAGTCATCTCACTTCGCATGCGGCGCTACTTGGCGTGTGGAAAGAAAAACCCGAAGTCATCCTTCGCAGTCTGCGCTTTGACGAAGCGACCAAGACGTACTTCGTGGCGTCGTCACTCGTGCAGCCGATGCTCTCGCAGTGGCTCGAAGCCGAAGAAGCGGGTCGGCTCGCTGAGTGGCTGTGTCGCATTGTCGTGTCCTACTGGACGAACCCAGCGGATTATCTTGATATCACTGATCCCAAGAGCATTGCTTTGTTCTACGCGAATCACGTCGCGGCGAGCGTGGAGCGATTGGCCAAACTATCGAGTTAGGAGCCAAAGGGACTTCGTCGATGACTGGTAACTTTGCACTGTGACGACTTCACGTTTTGGGCGTATCTTGACGGCGATGGTGACGCCGTTTGGCGAAGACGGCTCGATTGATTTTGACGTTGCCGCCAGCGTGGCCACGTTTTTAAGCGAGAACGGCAGCGAAGGCATTGTCGTTGCGGGTTCGACGGGCGAGGGTTACGCGCTCTCGGATGAAGAGAAGTTGGATCTTTTTGCGTGCGTTGCAAAGGCCGTTAACATTCCTGTTTTCGCTGGTTCTGGTTCGTCGGACACGGCCCACTCGGTGGCCCTCACGAAACAAGTAGCCGCCACCGGCGCCTCGGGCATTCTTGCCACCACGCCGGCCTACGCGCGACCGTCGCAGGTCGGCATTGCCGCTCACTTGGGCGCGATTGCGGACGCGACGACGCTTCCCGTGATGCTCTACGACATTCCTGCTCGAACTGGTCGAAAAATTGCGAGTGAAACGACGATTGGCCTCGCACGGTCGCACGCCAACATCGTGGCTTTGAAAGATGCTTCGGGAGACTTGCCAGGTGCGGCGCATGTTAAGGCGACGCTCGGCAACTCGTTGGATTTATACAGTGGCGACGACGCGTTACTCCTTCCGTTCCTGGCATTGGGTGCGGTGGGTCTCGTGTCCGTCGCCGCGCATTGGGCCGGCCCCGAATTTTTGGCGATTGTTCTCGCCGCCGAAAAGGGGGAGTGGGAGATTGCTCGCGAATTAAACGAGCGAGTACGGATGAGTTGTGTCTTTGAAGGAAGCGAGGCGTACCCCAATCCGCAACCGTCCAAGGCGGCGTTGCGGTATCTCGGCTTCGCGGTTGGCCAGTGCCGATTGCCGCTTGGCCCAAGTGATGGCGCGCTCGACGCGCAGGCCGCTCAGGTCATCACTCAGTTGCAAGCCGCACGTGTCTAAAGAAAAGGTCACGATCACCTTTCTCGGTGGACTCGGCGAGATTGGTCGCAACTGCATGGCGATTGAACAAAATGGTCGCATAGTGGTTGTCGACGCAGGGCTGATGTTTCCTGAACCCAATATGTACGGTATCGATCTCATCTTGCCGGACTTCACGTGGCTTCGAGATCGCCGCGACAAAGTGGACGGCATTGTCCTGACGCACGGCCACGAAGACCACACGGGTGCACTTCGCTACCTCGTGCGCGACGTAAACGTACCGATCTATGGAGCAGCCCTGACGCTCGGTTTCGCTCGTCATCGTTTAGAAGAAGCGAAGCTCGCAAAAGATCTCACGTTCATTGAAGTGGCTGACCGTGAACGGCGAAAAATCGGTCCCTTCGAAATTGAATTTATTCCAGTGACGCACTCCGTTCCTAGTGCGCACGCCCTGGCACTGCACACGGCCGTCGGCATCATCGTGCATTCCGGAGATTTCAAACTTGACCTGACGCCCATTGACGGGCGACGAACTGACGTGGCGCGACTGGCGGCCCTGGGCGACGAAGGTGTGGCGTTGTTGCTCGCGGACTCGACGAACGCCGAAGAGGCAGGCTTTACGGCGTCAGAATCGAGTGTGGGTGGGGCGCTTCGCCGACTGTTTTTGGAACGGCCCGAACGACGCATGGTCGTCGCGTGTTTTGCGAGCCATATCCACCGCGTCCAACAAATCATTAATGTCGCGGTGGAGCAACAACGAAAGGTTGTGCTCTTTGGTCGCTCGATGGAAGCCAACGTCAAACTGGCGAGGAAACTCAATCTTCTCCACGCTGACAGTTCCATCTTTGTCGATGTAGACGCCATTGATCAGTACGCGCCTGGCCAGATTTGTGTCATCTGCACGGGTTCGCAGGGCGAACCAATGGCGGCGCTTTCGAAACTGTCGCGTGGTGATGCGCGCGGATTCTCCGTTGGATCGCTCGATACCGTCATACTTAGCTCGCATCCGATACCCGGAAACGAATGGTGCGTAGGGCGAGTGATTGATGATCTGCATCGCACGGGCGCCGAGGTGATTCATTCAAGCCACGAACCCGTGCACGCTTCGGGTCACGCGCGTCAAGGCGAACTTCGAACGTTTCATCAACTCGTGCGTCCACGGTCGTTCGTACCAATTCACGGCGAATACCGTCACCTCATTCATCACGCGGACCTCGCCATATCCATGGGAGTTCCGAGCAAGAACGTTTGGATCTGTGAAGACGGTGATGTTCTAGAACTCTCGATCGCGGGCGTTCGTCGCGCGGGCACCGTACCTGCCGGATTTCACTACATCGACGGAACGGCGGGCGATCTCGATGAAGCGCCGCTCGAAGATCGACGCATGCTCGCCGAACACGGTGTGTTACTCATCACCGGAGGCATTGATGCCGAGCGAGGCGAACTACAGCAACGAGCGGTCGTCAGCACGCGAGGCTGGTTTGAAGGCGAGCGCGATAAGGAACTTTTGTTGATGACGGCGAAGGCAGTTAACGAAGCGCTGGAAGAAGCCCTCGAAAAGGGTGAACGGGACGCGGGGGCGCTTAACAAAGTGGCTCAAAAAGCGGCGGGCCGCCTCGTGGGTGGAAAGTATCGCCGCCAGCCCGTTATCTTGCCGGCGATTGCTCTGCACTAGTTAGTAGCGCTTCGTTCGCCGAGCGCCTAATCCCGCGCTGGTTCGCCCTGATCCTGATTGGCTTGGCCCGCGCGCCAAAAGGCCTTGAATGAAATCTGCTCGGCACTTAGTCCTCGGTCCATGAGGGCCATGCGCGCGACGTTCATGGTACTGAATTCACCAAAGAGGTACGCCTGACCGGTGTCGGCCGGGAACGAGAACGCTGCCAGTCCACGAAGCACACCCGTGGGATCACCGGGGGGTCGTCCGTCGCGGTTCACGAATACGCCAGTAATGCCCAGCCCCTCGCGAAACGAAGCGGTAAGAGCATCGTCGGGCTCGTCAACTTCAACAATAAATATTGCTCGTCCGGGCGGCTCAATGCTTTGCGCCATGCGATAAAACGCGCCAAGGGCGCAGGTGTCACCAACAAAGAGGTGCCAATCAGCGAGCGGATCGAGCAGAATCTTGCCGCGAGGCCCTACTAGGTCGATCTGGTCACCGGGCGAGCACTGCTGGACAAAGGTCGCACCCGGTCCGACGTGGCGTGTGCTCATCCACAAGGTGAGCGTGTCATTTTCTTCATCAACGCTTCGTACGCTGTAGCGACGGCGAAGGAGACGTTTTTCTCCTTGGAGGCTCAACATCACGTCATTGCCGGGTTGGCCAGCTAATAATGAGGCCGCACCGCGAAGCGTGAGTTCCCATAACGAGGGGCTAATGGGGGCTGCACGAACGACTTCGCTTCGAGTGGCGTGAACATCAAGGCGGGCTGCTAAGTCAATCGACGACTGATCCGGGGCCAGAGTCATGGCGCTCAGCCTACGTCCAATGGCACGAAATACGAACCAATGTTCGGTAAGTTGGATGGTTGTGGCACAAGCTCGACACGGCAAAAAGAAGGCAACACGGAGGGCTTCGACGCGGGGTAACGCAGCTCAAGAAGCGTCCACTTTGTGGATGCGCCACCAGCGAGATTTTTGGATAGTCATCCTCTTTGTCGTGGGCATTTTCGTTGCCCTGAGCGAGGTCAAACTGCTCGGTCCCGCCGGTCACGGCCTCGAAAAGGGGCTCGCTACGGTCTTTGGCGTCGGTCGTGTGGCACTGCCCGTGATCTTGTTGGGTGTGGGCGCGGGCATGCTCTTTGGCAAACTCGAAGCTGAGAGAGTCCGTTTTGGTGCTGGCCTCACCCTTGGTCTCGTGGGCGTGAGCGGACTAACGAATTTCATTGGTAAGCAGCCGCACTTTTCGTCCTCCACGGCGGAACTTTCAAAGACCGGCGGTTGGCTGGGCGTGGCAATTGGTGGAGGACTCAAGCACGGCGTGGGAATCGCCGGCGCCCTTGTGGTGTTGGCCGCGGTCTTGCTCATCGCAATTCTCGTTCTTACGGGTGTGACGCTTCGTTCGTTGGTGAGTGCTCTTTGGAGCGCCCCTCGCTTCATCGGAGCAACGATTGCTCGCTGGTGGGCCGCGCGACCCGAACGCGAGTACGACGAAGACGAGTACGAAGACGAAGATGTCCCTCCCGCTATAGAGGACTACGCGCCGGACGTGGAATTCCCGGTCTACGTCGGAGATGACGAAGTTGAAGAAGCAGAAGAGGACGAAGAAGAAGAGTACGAAGAAGACGAGGAAGAGGAATACGAAGAGGAGGACGAGTACGACGACGAAGAAGCCGACGAGTACGAAGATATTCCTCCAATGGCGTTGCCACGCGACGCCGCACCACCGATACTCGTGCAGAGCGAATGGGAATTACCGAACGCCAACGTGCTCTTGCGCACAAAGGAGCAACGCCAGGATCGTTTAGCGACGGAAGCCGCCGGCGAAGACCTCGTCGCGGCACTCGCCGCTCACGGTGTCGAGACAACGTTGCTGGGCTACACGATTGGACCCACGGTCACCCGTTTTGAATTGGAACTCGGACCGGGCGTCAAAGTCGCCCGCGTGACTTCGCTCAATAAGGACATTGCGTACGCCATGGCGTCGCCCGACGTCCGCATTTTGGCGCCCATTCCTGGCCGTTCGGCCATTGGCGTCGAAGTGCCCAATCGTCAACGATCGTTGGTTGCTTTGGGTGACCTTTTGGCGTCGGAAGAAGCCCAGTCGGCGGTGCACCCGCTCGACGTTCCCATTGGCCGCGACATTGCTGGACGAACAGTGGTCGTGAATCTTGGTGCCATGCCCCACATCCTTATTTCCGGAGCAACCGGTGCAGGAAAGAGCTCCTGCATCAATTCGCTCATTACCTCGCTCGTCATGCGCGCCACGCCCGATCAACTGCGACTTATCCTCGTTGATCCCAAACGCGTGGAGCTTGGACAGTACAACGATCTTCCTCACTTGCTCGCGCCCGTGGTGGTGGATCCAAAAAAGGCCGCCAATACTCTCAACTGGGCCGTTCGCGAAATGGAGCGTCGCTACGACATCCTTGCCGCGAATGGTGTGCGCGACATCACGAGTTACCAAGAAGCTGCCGCTCGCGGCGAACTTGAAGCACCGATGTCCACGCGAGCGGCCGTAGCCGACGTCATGGAACGCACCACTGGTCTGGCGACCGAACTTGATGAACCGACCGGTCCCGAGAATCTTCCCTACATCGTGATTGTTGTTGATGAGCTCAACGACCTCATGATGGTGGCCGCACGCGACGTTGAAGATTCGGTAGTGCGCATTGCGCAAATGGCGAGAGCCGTGGGTATTCACCTGGTGCTCGCAACGCAGCGCCCGAGTGTGGACGTGATTACCGGTGTCATCAAGGCCAATATCCCGAGTCGAATGGCCTTTGCCGTGTCCTCGCTGGGCGACAGTCGCGTGATTCTCGACCAAGCGGGCGCGGAGCGTCTCATTGGTAAGGGCGACATGTTGCTGCTCACGGCGTCAAGCAATATCGCACGGCGCTTGCAGTCTCCCTGGGTCTCTGAAGACGAGGTGCGAAAGGTGGTGGCGTCCTGGCGAGCTCAGGGTGGTCGAGCCGAGACCGTCGTGGCCCTCGACGTACCAACCGGTTTGTCGGGTTCCTCCGCTTCTTCGGGCAGCGATGACGATGATGACGCGTTGCTTCGTCAAGCGCGCGAACTGGTTATTCGCTCACAATCGGGCTCAACGTCAATGCTGCAGCGGAAAATGCGCATTGGCTTTGCTCGCGCCGGACGATTAATGGACATGTTGGAAGAAGAAGAAGTCGTAGCGCCGGGCGACGGATCAAAGGCTCGAAAGGTGCTGGTGACGCTCGAAGAATACGAGCAGCAACAGTCGTCATACTAGGTAGCGTGCCTATCGTCGCCAGTCAAGGAAAACGCCATCGAGGATGGCTCCTTCGCGGCCTCGGTTTGACCATGGGTCTAGTCCTCGGCGCTGGCCTCATCGTGGCATTGCAGCTTCCCATCAGCACGCAAAAGGCGACCTTTAGTCTGACTACGAAGAACTGGCTCGCAAGTACTGCGACGACACCCGTCTTCTCGTGGCCCAAAACGGGCAGCGCGGCGGTCGCCATCCCGTCGCTAGGTGTTTCGGTGACGTCGCCCAAGCAACCCAAAGTGCCAATTGCCAGCTTGACCAAACTCATGACGGCGTACGTGACGTTGCAGGCGTTACCGCTGAACGTTGGTCAAAACGGTCCCTGCGTGTACATCACATCGGCCGACGTCGCGGAATACCACCACGAAGTGTTGGTCGATGAGTCGAACGTACCCGTCACGACGGGCGAGCGTCTGTGCGAACTGCAACTACTCGAAGGCCTTATCGTGCATTCCGCGGGAAACTTTGCGATACTGCTCTCCAATCTGGTGGGCGGCAGTGTGCCCACGTTCGTGTCACTCATGAATTCGCAGGCTCGAACGTTGGGTCTCGCTCATACGCACTACGCCGATCCCGCGGGCATTAATCCCCTCAGTGTTTCAACCGCCGGCGACCAAGCCGCGCTCACGACGTTGCTCATGCGGCTACCACTCATGCCCGTTATAGCGAGAATGACGTCGGTGTATTTGCCCTTCGCGGGGACGGTTCACACGTACACGCCCCTCAACGGCACCCACGGGGTGGTGGGCGTCAAGTCCGGTATCACCAACGAGGCTGGTGGTTGCGACGACCTTGCCTTACAGGTGTCGCAGGGTTCTTCGGCGTACGTTATCTACGCCATCGTGCTCGGCCAGCACGGAGGGAATTCTCTCGTGGCAGCTGGCAACGCCGCGTACGCCCTCGCTCTGTCGGCTGAAAAAGACGTGGCGTCGCAAGTCTGGACCACCACCACCATCGTGGGCACGGTTGGTTGGGACACGACCCAGACGCCCGTTGTCGTGGCGAAGAATACGACCATATTCTGGTGGTCGGCCGCGTCACCACCGTCGTGGTCGTATCAAACGGTCACTGCCACCTCGCACATCAAGCGTGGTCAAGTCGTTGCTCGTTTAAAGGTGCAGGCCAAGAAACCGTTCGTCCTCGCGCTGATTGCGACCCAGAGCATCAATCGACCCCTTTGGTGGCAGGGCCTACGCTGAATTTATGCGAGCACGCGTTCCCGCCAGTTCGGCAAATCTTGGTCCCGGCTTTGACTCGCTCGCGCTCGCGCTCGGTCTCTACGTTGAAGTGTCCTTGGAGTTGGCCGACTCGTTGTCAGTGACGTCGGCGGGTTGTGGGGCTGGTTTGTTTGATGATGATCGCCACCTCGCGGTTGTGGTGGCCCGCGAGGTTCTTGGTCATCAGGACTTCTCAATACACATTGATTCGCAAATTCCACTCGCGAGGGGTCTTGGTTCGTCTGCCGCGTTAGCGATTGCCGCCGCTGCGGCAGCGGGGAGTCCCAATCCACTCGCCGTGGCGACTCGTGTCGATGGTCACCCCGAAAATGCTGGTGCCTCCCTTCGCGGCGGGCTCGTCGCCGCAGCGATGCTCGATGAGTTGCCCGTGGTCACAACGTTGAGCCTTGATCCGGCATTGCGATTTGTTCTCGTGATTCCCAACGAAGAGCTTCCAACAGCGCAGGCCCGCGGTGTCTTGCCCGAGACGGTGCCTTTTGCCGACGCAGTGAGCAATCTCACGCACATGGGTTTGCTGATTGCCGGCCTGGCCGATCACCGTCAGTTGCTCGCGGCTGCCATGGACGACCGACTTCACCAGCCGTACCGAGGACCTCTGTTGCCGTTTGTCGCACCCTTGATGCGGGGTCTTCGCGACGCTGGTGCTCTCTCGTCGTGTTGGTCCGGGGCGGGCTCCACGATTCTCGGTGTGGTGACGAATGAAACTTCGGCCAGTGTTGTTAGCGCCGCGACGTCGCTTCTTCGAGAGTTAAGCGTTCCTGGAGAGGTCGTCGTGGTTGACGCTGACCTTGACGGTCTCGCTTTATCGTGACGACCGAACATCTTCGTCGCCCTCCTTCATCGTTCGGCGCCGCGGGATTCGTGCTGCTCGGTGCCTTTCTCATCCAGTGGTCGGCGGCAATCATTCAGCCGGCGTTTGCTCAAATAGGACCGGCAGCCTCGAGCGGTTGGCGTTTTTTGGCGGGCGCCGTGGCACTCTTATTGTTTGCTCGTCCACGAATTCGGTCGTGGACGAGCAAACAGTGGACCGGCGTTTTTGCGCTGGGACTCTCATCTGCGTTTATGAATCTTTGTTTTTATCAAGCGATTCAGCGAATTCCACTGGGCACCGCAGTAGCGATTGAGTACCTGGGTCCATTCTTGGTCGCGGCGTTGGGAAAGCGCACGTGGCGACACTTCGGGTTCGTAGCGTTGGCGAGTCTCGGTGTAGTGGCCCTTGCTCGCCCGGGTGGGAATCTCACGCTCGTGGGCGCGCTCTTCGCCGCAGGGTCGGGTGTTGGTTGGGCCGCGTACGCACTTTCCTCACACCGCTTAGGTGACGTTACCGATGGCTTTGGCGGCTTAGCCGTCGCGATGACGGTGGCGAGCCTGGCAACCTTTGGATTTTTGGCGCCGTCGTTGACGCACGTGGTGTCGAGTCCCGGACTCTTGTTTCGCGTCGTGCTCGTGGGGGTCATGGCGACGGCGCTCGGGTTCGGCGCCGAGATGCAGGCACTTCGACGCGTGAAACCGTCGGTGGTGGGTGTGTTGTTGGCTCTCGATCCAGCGGTAGCGTTTCTAGTCGGTTTCGTGATTCTCAGTCAGACCGTGAAGCCCCTCGATTTTGTAGGACTGGCCTGCGTGGTCGTGTCCGGCATTGGGGTCACGCTCGATGCCACGAGGGTAACGCTCGAACCTGCTCGGTAGGCTGGTTGGGTGAGTAAGCCAAAAACGTTCGCCATTCGCACCTTTGGCTGTCAGATGAACGAACACGATTCAGAGCGCCTGGCAGGTTTCTTGCTGGCCGATGGACTCGTGGCCGCTCGGCGTGATGAAGACGCCGACGTCGTTGTCGTGAACACCTGCACGATTCGAGAAAATGCCGACCTCAAGCTCTATAGCTTTCTTGGTCAGTTGAAGGGTTTGAAGGAAGAGAATCCTTCAATGCAGATCGCCGTGGGTGGTTGTCTCGCACAGAAAGACCGCGACGATGTACTTCGAAAGGCCAATTGGGTTGACGTGGTGTTTGGCACCCACAATTTGGCCTCGGCGCCGAGACTCCTTCGAAAGGCCGAGACCGACGGACCGCAAATTGAGATTCTTGACGCACCTGATCCCGAGAGTGCCATCGACGCGGTTCCTGCCCTCAACGCCGTTCGAGAGATTCCCTGGGCTGCGTGGATGACGATTCAAACGGGCTGTGACAACAGTTGTGCGTTCTGCATTGTGCCCTCCGTACGAGGAGGCGAAATCAGCCGACCTCTTGATGATCTCGTCGTTGAAGCGCAGCGACTCGCGGAGCAAGGCGTCACAGAAATTACTTTGCTCGGCCAAAACGTCATACGGTCGAGACATCACCAAGCGAAGTCCGCTCTTTAGCGAACTCTTGCGTCGCGTGGGAACAATTGAGGGCATTGAGCGCATTCGCTACACGAGTCCGCACCCGAAGGATTTGCGTCCCGACACCATTGACGCCATGGCCCACACGCCAGCCGTGTGCAATCAATTGCATTTGCCATTGCAGTCGGGATCTAACGACATACTTCGCGCCATGCGCCGGGGTTACACGGCAGAGCGCTACCTCGAAAAACTGGCGGCAGCCCGCGCGGGCATTGATGACCTTGCCGTGACGACCGACATCATTGTTGGGTTTCCTGGCGAGACGGAAACACAATTTGAAGAGACGCTGGCAGTAGTGGCCGAAGCAAACTTCGACAACGCCTATACCTTCATCTTTTCGCCTCGACCCGGTACTCGTGCCGCAGCGCTTGTTGACCAGTTCGTAGCCGATGACGTAATAAAGGATCGCTTTGCTCGGTTAGTGGCCGTGCTTGATCGGTCGTTCTTGAAGAAGCACGAAGAGCGCGTTGGTCGCACCGAAGAAGTCCTCGTGGAAGGACCTTCGCGCAAGAGCGCGGACGTCTTATCGGGTCGCACCAGACAAGGAAAACTCGTGCACTTCACGCCGCCCGATGGGGGACTGCGCGACGGTTCCCTCGTCACCGTGTCGATGTACCACGCTGGTCGTCACCACCTGATGGGAACCCACGTGGCCACCCTTCGCGGTCCCAAGCACCGAGTTCGTATACCACTACTTATTTCGTGAGTGCCGAGCGGCAAGGCGTGCGAGTCGCCCTCGTGGGCGCGACTGCTTCGGGAAAATCATCACTCGCGCATGCACTCGCTCTGCAGTCATCACCCAACGTTGAGTTAATTTGCGTCGACGCAATGACGGTGTATCGCGGGATGGACATTGGCACGGCCAAGCCATCGACCGAGCAACAGCGTGAAGTTCGCTATCACATGCTTGACCTAGTTGAGCCGAACGAGGAATACACCGTGGCGGCGTTTCAACAAGGAGAGAGGGACGTTCGCCGCGACGTATGGGCGCGAGAGCACGCGGTGCTCTACGTCGGAGGCACTGGACTCTACGCGCGCGCAGTTTTTGATGATTTTGAAATCCCGTCACAGTATCGCGCCATCCGCCGCGAATTGGAAGAACGCGCGAAGACGCAATTGGACCAACTTTTTCAAGAATTACTCGCTCTCGATCCCGTCGCTGCTTCGAGAATGGAACCAAACAACGAGCGAAGAATCGTGAGAGCCCTGGAAGTTTGTCGGGGGAGTGGACGGCCGTTTTCTTCCTTTGGTCCGGGTCTCGAGACGTATCGCGAGCAAGGTGTAATCCAAGTAGGGCTTCGACGTTCTATGGAAGAGCTCGATGCTCGCATCGAAGTCCGATTTCGCCAGTGGATGGACGTGGGATTGCTCGATGAAGTTCGCCACCTCGCTACCTCTCCGGGCGGTCTTTCTCGAACAGCGCGCCAAGCGGTTGGTTACAAGGAACTACTTGGAAACGTAGAACACGACGTTCCTTTGGAGCAGTGCGTGGCGGACGCGATTTCCGCCAGTCGACGCCTGGCTCGTCGTCAGCGATCATGGTTCGAACGCGATCCTCGAATCGAGTGGTTTGACGATGTCGAGGCGGCGAGCGCGCGGATTTGCCAGTTATTGACGACTGAGGGTGCGACCGTGCGAGACTGGACAACGTGACACAGCGCAATCTTCAAAAGTGGCAGGGCGCGGGCAATGACTTTCTCGTTGACGTGGTGAGTGGATCGACCGCGGGATGGTGGACGCCCAAGCGCGCCGCGGCCGTGTGTGATCGCCACTTCGGCATAGGGGCCGATGGACTGTTGGTGGCTGACATGTCCGTGCCGTCGCAACCAACTATGCATCTCTTTAATGCCGATGGTTCCGTCGCGGAAATGAGCGGGAACGGCATCCGTTGTTTGGCGGCTGCTATTCATCGTTGGTCCAAGGCCACCTGGGACCAGGTTGAAATCCTTACCGACGCTGGCAAAAAGAAAGTCCGTCTTCGTATGGACGGTGACGATGGTCGAGGCACCGTAAACATGGGAAAGGTGCGCTTTGGCGAACCGCTTCGCGACACGCTCGCTCTCGTCAAAGTTGGCAATCCGCATATTGTGCTTCGCGACAACTTGCGTTGGAATGATGAACAACGAAAAGAGCTGGCCGAACGACTCTCCGAGTCCGTCGGCGGCGCGAACGTTGAGTTCGTTACGGTGGAATCAAGCGACAGTATTGCCATCAAGGTCTACGAACGAGGTGTCGGCTGGACGCTCGCGTGTGGCACCGGATCCGTTGCTTCCGCGGCTGCCTGCAAGAAGTACCAACTCACGGGCCGTCGGGTACACGTAAAAAATCCTGGTGGCGAACTTGAAGTAAAGCTGAAGCACCGAAAGGCCAAGCTTTCCGGACCGGTGCATTTTGTGGGCGACATTGTGTGGAATTCATATTGACCTACGTACCCACCACGCTGATCGACCGCTCGTTTCGCGAGCGCATTGTTCTCGTCGGCGTGCTCTTTCCTGGCGTGTCGAGCGAAGAACTCGACCGTGAACTTGACGAGTTAGCACTGCTCGTTGACACCGCCGGCGCCGACGTGGTGGCCCGAGTCGTGCAACGTCGTGATGCTCCAGATCCGGCCACGTTTCTAGGCTCAGGCAAAGTTCGTGAACTCCACGAGATTTGTCTCGCCATCGACTCGGACACGGTGGTTTTTGATCACGATCTTTCACCGGCGCAGCAACGTAACCTAGAGAAAATTCTCGGTCGAACGGCTATTGATCGCACCGCCGTTATTTTGGACATTTTTGCTCAGAACGCTCGTACACCCGAAGGCAAGGCGCAAGTCGAACTAGCCCTGTTGTCGTACCGTCTGCCGCGACTACGCCGCGCGAGTGGCTCGCTTTCCCAGCAGGCGGGTGGCATTGGCACGAGGGGTCCTGGCGAAACCCAGCTCGAGGTGGACCGTCGTCGCCTCGTGCACCGCATGCACCGATTGGAAGCGGAGTTGCATGAGATCGAACGAACACGCGACGTGCAACGACAAAGCCGACAGCGTGGACGTCACCGAGAGGTAACCCTCGTTGGCTACACCAACGCTGGTAAGTCGTCAATGCTCAATCTCTTAACCGATGCGGGTGTAGTCGCCGAAGATCGGCTTTTCGTTACGCTCGATCCACGAACGCGTCAACGTCAGCTTCCTGGTGGTGAAACAATTCTCTTCACCGACACGGTGGGATTCATTTCGAAACTTCCTCACGAATTAGTGCGGGCCTTCATGACCACGCTCGATTCGGTTCGTCTAGCCGATCTTCTCGTGCACGTGGTCGACGCGTCGAGTCCCAGCGCAGACGAGCAGATTGAAGCCGTGCATGAGGTTCTGCGGGAAATTGGCGCTGATCATGTTCCCGAGATCTTGGTATTCAACAAATGCGACGTCGAAGGCTCGAGGGCGCACGAACTCGTGGCGCGTTACCCGGGAAGCGTCTACGCCTCGGCGGTGACGGGGGAGAATATCGATACGGTGATCGGAGCCATCGGTGACTGTCTGCGATCGAGCGATCACATAGTGACCTTGCGACTCCCCATTGGGCGAGGTGACCTCATCGCCGCAGCGCATCGCGAGGGCGAAGTATTAGACAAGTCAATGACGGATGACTTTGTGATTATGCGCATGGTGCTCGATGACATCAGCACCGCACGCTTTGAGCCTTGGAGGGTGTCGGCGTGAGCTTTGTTCCGCCGCCGTACCCGTATGAACGCCTAGGCGAGTTGAAGTTTCTCGCCGAGCAGCACGAAGGCGGTGTCATTGACTGTTCAATAGGAACTCCGATTGATCCACCTCCGGCTCTGGCGTTGGAAGTGCTCGCTCGTGGTGAAGATGCGCGCGGCTATCCGCCCTCGGCCGGTTCGCCGGCGTACCGTCAAGCGGCGGCCGACTGGTTACGACGCTCGTTTGGGGTTGTGGTGAACGAGAACGAACTGGCGGCGTGCATGGGCACAAAAGAGTTTGTGGCCTCGTTGGCTGGCTATCTACATTTACGTTCTCCCGAACGCGACACTGTTCTCTATCCCGCGATCAGTTATCCGACCTACGCCATGGGCGCCACGTTGGCGGGACTACGAGCAGTCGCGGTGCCCCTCGTTAATGGCGTACTCAGTCTGGAAAGCATTGAACTCTCCGACATACGTCGCGCTTTGGTGCTCTGGTCGAATTCCCCGTCGAATCCAACGGGTTTCCTTGATGACCTGTCGCGAGTAGCGGCGTGGGGACGTGAGAGGGGTGTGTTAGTAGCGAGTGACGAGTGTTACAGCGAATTCACGTGGGCTTCGACACCAGCGTCGATTTTGCAGCACGGTCGAGACGGCGTACTGGCGGTGCATTCGATCTCCAAGCGCTCAAACCTTGCTGGTATTCGTGCCGGTTTCTACGCGGGAGATGAGGATATCGTCGCGTATCTCCGTTTGGTTCGCCAACACGCGGGCTGCATGGTTCCGGGACCTGTCCAGGCGGCCGTGGCCGCGGCGTACGGCGACGACGAGCACGTACGAATCCAGCGCGATCGCTATTTGGGCCGATTGGAAACGCTCTCCAAAGCGTTGAATGCGACCGGTATTGCAGCTCCCGTCCCCGAAGGTTCGTTCTATCTTTGGTGTAAGCGCGAAGGGCTCAATGGGTGGGAGTTGGCGGCGGAAATTGCCGAGCTCTCCGGCCTTCTTGTGAGTCCCGGTGATCTCTACGGCGACGCCGGAAGAGAATTCGTTCGAATCGCTGTCGTGCAACCTGATGAGCGTATTGCCCTCGGCGCCGAACGCCTGCTCAATCGCTAAATACTGAACCGAATTTCGTTCGATCCAGACTCTCGTTGGAGAAGATGCCCAAGTTACGATAGTCCTATGGGTTCTTTAGAAACGCGCATTGCTTCGTGGTACGAGAAAATTGGCGAGATGACGCCCGACAATGTCGAGGCCCGCAGAGACGTTGAGTTAGTTATTACGAAACTTGACGAAGGCCAATTGCGCGTCGCCGAAATTGTCGACGGGGATGTCGTGGTGCACGGTTGGGTGAAGCAGGCCATTCTTCTTTTGTTTCGTCTGCATGGTCTTGAAAAGAGCGAAGCGGGGCCGTTTGAGTATTACGACAAGTTGGAACTGAAGCACGACTTTGAACGTCAAGGCGTCCGAGTGGTTCCTGGTGCTTCGGCTCGTCGCGGGAGTTTTCTAAGCCCCGGGGTGATACTCATGCCGAGTTACGTGAACATCGGAGCGTGGGTGGGACCCGGAACGATGGTTGACACCTGGGCCACGGTGGGCAGTTGTGCCCAAATTGGCGCCAATGTTCATTTGTCCGGTGGCGTTGGCATCGGTGGCGTCTTAGAGCCACCCAACGCAGTTCCCGTAGTTATTGAAGACGACGCCTTCATTGGAAGTCGGTCAATGATTGTGGACGGTGCACGCGTCGGTCGCGGTTCTGTATTGGGAGCCGGCACTATTTTGAATCCCACGATTCCGGTGATTGATGCCGAGACGGGAAAGGAACTTTCGCGCGGCTACGTACCCGATTATTGCGTAGCGGTCAGTGCTAACCGAAAGCGCGATTTTTCCGGTGGCGAGTTTTACTTGCCCTGTGTGCTCGTCGTACGCCACCTCGAAGAAGGTGAGCGCCATAACAAAGTGACACTCAATGCGGTGCTTCGTGACCACGGTGTTTCCACGTGAGTCGACTCGACGCCGCTTACGAACTGATTGCCATCAATTCCGTGAGCGGGGCAGAGTCAAACATTGCTCATTTCGTGGCTGATCGACTGCGGTTGAATCCTCGTCTCGAAGTAGAACAAATCGGTGACAACGTGGTGGCGCGAACGAGTGGACACTACGCGCGCCGTGTCATTGTGGCGGGTCATCTCGATACAGTGCCAGGCGACGCGTCGCTCGCCAAGAAGGAAAAGGACCGCGTCACGGGTCTTGGCGCCTCTGACATGAAAGGCTCGCTCGCGGTGATGATGGAGCTGGCTCAAAAAGAGGTGGACTGGGCAAGTGAGATCACCTGGATTTTTTACGCACGCGAAGAGATTGCTCGAAAGGAATCAGGGCTTTTGGAGATAGCGACTCTTCGACCGGATCTTTTGCAAGGTGACGTCGCTATTTTGGGTGAGCCCACCGGCGGGTCCGTCGAAGTTGGTTGCCAGGGGACGCTTCGACTGCGAGTTAGTTTACGAGGCAAGCGAGCGCATATCGCTCGGGCCTTTACGGGTATCAATGCCATTCATCGTCTGGGACTGGTGTTGAGTGCGGTCGCGGCCTACGAGCCCCGGTCCGTGGACATTGATGGCGTGGTGTACACGGAACAATTGCAAGCGGTGTTTGTCGAAGGAGGTGTGGCGAACAACGTCGTGCCCGACCTTGCGACCTGCACGCTTAATTACCGCGTTGCGCCGGACCGAACGCTCGATCAAGCGGTCGCGAGTGTTCGTGAATTGATGAGAGGCGTTCTCGGTGAAAGTGATGAGATTTCGGTGCTTGACTGGGGCCCACCGGCTCCGCCGACTCTCGATCATGACGTGATTGCTCGACTGGTGACACTCACGGGCGAAAAGCCTCGGGCGAAGCTCGGTTGGACGGACGTCGCCACGTTCTGGGAGCGCGGTGTTCCCGCGACCAACTTTGGAGCGGGCGACCCTCTGCTGGCGCATCAGAGCGGTGAATTTGTCACTGAGGACGAATTAAACACATTTGCCCAGACGTTGGAATCCGTACTCAAGGGCAATTGAGGGGTCGGTTTCCTTTTTTAGTACGAACGCAATACTGAAATTACGCGACCGTAAATCGTTACCTCGTCAGTCGCGAAATCGAGTGGCTCCATAGCGTCGTTTTCGGGCTTCAATATTGTTCGAGAACCCTGTGGAAAATAACGCTTGACTGTCGCTTCTTCTCCGGGAATGCCAGCCACCACGATTGTTCCTTTTCCGGGCACTTCGTCCTTTTGAACAACGACGTAATCACCCGAAAGAATGCCGGCATTGATCATTGAATCGCCACGAACACGGAGCAGGAAACTTTCACCGCGACCCGCAAACTGCTCGGGCACGGCAACGAGCTCGGAATCTTGCTCCTGGGCCAACACGCCGGTACCTGCCGCAACGTCACCTAATAAGCGAAGGTGACGAATGTTGGATGTGGACGGCTCGTTTTGAATGTCGTAGCGAACGGTCAAGGTGCGTGGTTGTTGAGGGTTCTTCTCGAGGTAGCCTGCGCGCTTTAAGACTTCGATGTGGTTGGCAACGGTAGCGGGGGATTTAAGCCCGACGTGGTCACCGATTTCCCGGACGGTCGGCGGGAAATTGCGTTCCCGTTGGCACGAAACGATGAAGTCGAGAATTTGACGACGCATGGGAGTTAGTACTTCAGCCATTTGGACCTCATTTGAACGAACACGTGTTCGTAGAATAGTTCGTTTGGGGCAGAAAATCAAACACCTGTTCGTAATATTCGGTATTTACAGGCCATTTGGGCAAAGAATTCAGATGAATGACGACAGCCTTTTGATGGTCTAATGCCCTTTAAGGGACGTACGTGGGGTCAACGCGTGAAGAATCGACATCCTCGGTCGGTTCCAAATTGACCCGGTAGCCATCGATCACGGAAACAAGTTTCACGGCGTCGATGTGGGGATTCGCGCTTCCACGCCACTTCATCTTGGCGAATTTGCGAGCGTCCTGGATATCTGTGGCTACGACCACGACCACTTCGTGGTCCTCACCAATTCGTCCGGCAGCAAGTTCGCCGCCGAGGTAGACCACGTACAGCTGGGGCTCATTGTCTTGTTCGCTCATGGTGCGATGTTACTGGTGGCACCTTCTTCGCGGCAGAGAAAAACTGCGACCGTTGCGACGCCAATCGAATTAAGGAGCGTCGTGGAAGTCATCGCATCAGATAGTGAAGTTGTATTGGGCCAGTGCTGGCGAGACCTGGCAGAAATCACTGCATCGGGAATTGACCGAGTGATTCTCTACGGTCCTCCCGGAACCGGAAAGACGTACGCGGCTCTCCGCTTTGGCATAACGACCGACGTTGTCGAACGGCTCATATGCACAGAGGACGTCACGAGTGCGGAAGTGACCGGATCGTGGTGCCCCGCCGGTGCCGACGCGTGGGAATGGCTCGAAGGTCCCGCCATTAGGGCGTGGCGAGGTGACGGCATCCGGGGTGGACGACTGGTAGTCGACGAAGTCGATCGTGCTTCGGGCGACGTACTTAGTTTGTTGCTCGCTATGACCGATACCGACGACTCTGCTCGCTGGAAGAATCCGCAATCGAGAGAAGTCGTGCGACCCGCGCCGGGGTATTCGGTCGTAATGACAACGAACCTCGAAGAGCTCGAAGAATTGCCCCCGGCGCTTCGTGACCGGTTTCCTGTTGCTATTCGCATTGACCAACCGCATCCTTCGGCGGTTCGATCATTGAGTCCCGACCTTCGTCGAGCTGCACTCAATGGATCACTCGGTGAGCCCTCGAGGAGAATTTCGTTGCGCACGTTCTACGCGTTTGACCGCCTGCGCCGAAGCACGAATGCGCAACGCGCCGCCTCGTTACTTTTTGATTCCGCTGAGGCCACCGCGTTTCTTGACGCTTTGTCTATCGGGGCACTTGGGTGAGTTCGAGCATTATCTTTCCCGAACTCGTTGTTGGACGTGAAGACGAATATAGTGACGGCTCCTGGCGCGTTCTCGAAGGCTTTGCTCGGCGTGGAGAAGCGAGTTGCGATTTTCGTCGTCGAGAACTTCGTGTGCCACTCGGCTCTACGCCCCTAGATCGCATTGTTCGTGCGCACGAACTTGTGCACGTGCGGATCAGCCCCCACGACGCAAGCCCCAGTGAGATATACCCCGAGTTACCGGCGCGAGTGCTGCAGTGCGCCGAGGAATTTCGAGTTAACGAAATGCTACGACGTCTCGGGTTTGACGTGTCAATTCTGCGAGACGGTTCGGAGAAATTTGGCGCATCGCAGTTAGCGATGAATAGTGATTGGGAAGAGGCGGTGTATTTCTTCTTGGCTGTATTGGGCACGGGAGGAGAAAAAGAATTTCTGAGCGGACTACGTCCGCTGCAACCGGATTGGGTGAAGGCACTGCGAACCTTAAAGGGAAAAGTGAATGCTCTCGTTGGTGATTTCACGACAAGCCGCTTGGGCGCGACTTCACGAGGCGAATTCGAGTTGCCATTGGGCTACGTCAATGTGAGCGTCGACGTCGCTCGCCTCGCGATGATTGCTTCGTCTGCTCGAGTACCCAACGATCAGGCAGGTCATCGCCTGTTTCGTCGTTCGCTTGAAATCGGTGCTCGTCGACCCGCCACGGGCCATTTCGCCGAACTGCATTTTGATTCAACGCTCGAGTACCACGTGATCGCAAGAAGGCGACTCCATCGCGTTCGTCGAGGCGCCCCAACGGGAACATCACTTCGCTATCCGAGTCGATTGCTCACTGACCCTCAGCGACGCGCATTCGCACGACATCAGTACGTCGCCGGTGGCATCGTCATCGTTGATCAGTCGGGCTCCATGGCAATTGATGAAGAAGTGTTGGACCAGATGCTTTACGACGTCCCTGGCGTTCTCGTGGTTGGCTACAGTCACCGTCCGGGTGATCGCACGGGCGTAGCAAACGCCTGGGTGTTGGCTGATCGAGGACGAAGGACGCGTACCGCGCCGAGTGGAAACGTGGGCAACGGGGTGGACGGACCGATACTTCGTTGGGCTATCCATCAGCGTCGAGGATCGGAACGGGTGCTGTGGGTTACTGATGGGCAAGTCACGGATTCCAATGATCACCCGGACGACGCTCTCACCATGGAATGTGCCCACCTCGTCCGACGGGGCTCTATTGAACTGGTCGCCACCGTCAATGAAGCGTCGAAAAACCTTTCAAATAGGCACGCCTCGCGACGGTCCGATTTGAGCAAATTTGGACGAGTAGGGCGAGAATTACTACGAAATCGCCATGTCACAGGGTCGCGATAGAAATATCTCCAAGGGGTTGCAGCGAACACTTGTTCGGTGTAATCTTACGAACAAGTGTTCGTTTTGGAAAAGGAGTGTCGGAGATGGTTGCAGCAAGGATTTTCGAGGAGCCCTGGAGCCCCCAAGAGGACGTGCGTCCACACCTGCACATCGTTGAAGTGCCTAAGACCCAAAAGGTCAACGCGCTGGGCGTTCCGGTTTCGGCCCGACGAGCCGCCCGAGCGCGGATGCTTCGCCGCCGCCGCCGCACGCTGGGAATTTTCGTCGTGGTGATTGCCAGCGTGCTGCTTGCAGTTCCCGGTCACGCTTTTGGTGGTGTGACAACTACGGGCGTCGCCAGCGATGAAGCGGCGAGTTCATTATTGGCCCCCGGCATGGTCTACGTAGTGGCGTCTGGTGACACCGTCAACTCGATTGCGAAAATGATCAACCCGTGGTCGCCCCAGATTGCTGAACGAGCTCTTACGAAAGAACTCGGATCGAACGTCGTAATACCCGGCGAACACGTACTTATACCCTAAGCCCTTAAAAAATAGGGTGTACCGTATTTTGGTGCGGTGTCCTTTTTGTGCTGCCGACGACGACCGCGTGGTCGATTCGCGTATGGCCGAAGATGGCATCGCGATCCGACGCCGGCGTGAGTGTTCGGCCTGTCATCAGCGCTTCACCACGTTCGAACGAATTGAAGAAGTCGGACTCGTGGTAGTTAAACGATCGGGCGAGCATGAACCTTTTGATCGAGAAAAGGTCCAAATTGGGGTGCGAGCAGCGTGCAAAAACCGTCCCGTTGACGAAGGGGCGGTCGTTGCTCTCGTGGCTGGAGTGGAAGAGTCGATGCGACTTTTAGGACGTGACGTGACGAGCGAAGAAGTTGGTCTCGCAACGCTCGAAGCTTTGCGAAATTTGGACGACGTGGCATATGTTCGTTTTGCTTCCGTTTACAAGGGATTTGAACAAGCGGATGATTTCGCTCGAGAAATTGGCATGTTGGTGAAATCAACTGCACCTAAGCACAAGGCCTAGTTATGCGCGCGTTTCGAACCCTTCCCAACGTAGCCCTTGCTGTCTACGCTCATCCAGATGACGCCGATGTGGCGGCTGGTGGCGTACTGGCGACGTGGGCGCAGGCTGGCTGTTCCACGCACCTCGTCATCGTGTGCGACGGGGCTAAAGGATCCCACGACGCCAGTGTTGACACCGACAAACTGCGCGAACGACGGGCTCACGAATTGCAAGTGGCGGCCGGACTTTTGGGTGTGGGCAGTGTTCGTTCGCTTGGTCGTCCCGATGGGGGTTTCTCTAATGACGAAGAACTCCGTGAACAATTGGTCGGGATCATTCGCACCCTTCGCCCCTCGATTGTCTTGGGACCTGATCCCACCGCGACGTT